>Ga0111143_1101_pt1 | contig 10049 bp, 10 predicted proteins | sample DeeMarSeWOR28_12_FD_80397 | JGI IMG/M metagenome (GOLD analysis project Ga0111143, IMG submission 80397) | Betaproteobacteria bacterium SG8_39 | reverse complement strand
CGGATATTCTGGGCCGCGCCGGCGGCAATAACCTCCCGGGCGGTGGCTGACATGGCTTCGAATGATCCCGCACCACCCCAAAGATCAACTACGGCGCGGGCAGCCGAAGAATCACCCGCTTCAAACACGCGCTGATATTCGGCCACGAAACGACTTAATTCAATATGGGCTTCTTCGCCTTTGCCGAGAAGAAATATCGGCAACGGCTCAAACAGGGTAAGGGCGCGAATGTCCACTCGACCCGCGAGTGCCACGGCCAGGGCTACTGGTCCGCCGTGCGAGTGGGCCACCAAATGTATCGACTTCGCATTGACCTGTGCGGCAACCGCCTCGACGGCGGCGGCTTCGTACTCCACGAGGGATTGGCAGTCCTCTGGAGAAGCATCCGATTCGCCCCATCCTGGTAGATCGAGAGTGATGGCGCTACAGGTACTTGTGTCGAGCCTCGCAATTAGCCGGCGCCACGCCGCACGAGACGCGAAAGAGCCATGCACGAAGATCATTGGCGCACCCGACCCAACGGTGGTGTAGGCGACCCTGCGCCCGTTCAGTTGGACAATGCTTGTACCAGGACTAACCATGCCTAACTTCTGTATATCCGGCAGATGCCGTCGTCTAATACGTTTATCTCGGCAGCCCCGTCGACTATCACGTCTAGCCTACTCGGCTCGATGGAAACTGCGTTTCTTTTCAAGACGCTGTGCCTCATGCTCGCGGCGCGGGCGCAGATATCCGACGCGGGCCGAGCGAAACTGTTGATTTGCGGTCCGAAATTTCAGCTTCACTTCCGTTCGCCGATCCCCACCTACCCCGGCACCCCCGGCTTCTCCGACCCCGCCAGCCACGCCTTCCCCTCGGCGTAAAGCTTCTCCACCTCGGGCCCCTTCAACCCGGGCATGCCTTTCTCCTTCGGCTTGTAGCCGACCTGCGCCTGCAAATACGCCAGGTGCCGATAGCCCTCCGGATACTTCGCCAGCACCGCCGGATCGAGCTTCACGGTAGCCGACGGATCGACCGGATCCATCCGGTCCTTCTCGTAGATCGGTTGGCGCCGCACCATCAGCCAGCGATCACCGGCCTTTTCGAAGAAGTCGTAAAACCGCCCGGTGCACACGACGTCGCACAGCACGCCGTGCACCGGCGCCCTCTGACTGATCGTCATCTTGGTCTGCGCTACGGCCCGCTTACCCACGATGTCCGCCGCATGCGCCCCCAGAAAATGAATGATGGAAACGCCGTTCTCCCACCCCTCGCGCCGCGCCTTGACGAACTCCGACGCCGGCGCCTGGAACCAGGTCGCCGACATCCAGCCGTCGGGATGCCACAACGCCGCGAAGCGCTCCCAGTCCCCGGCGTCTGAATACAGCACCCATTTCTCCACCGCGTCGCGGATCGCCAGCGCGTCATCCATCAGCAATCACCGATAAACGAAATCCGCAAAACGCTACTCCCCACAATCCGCCCAGTCCAGCACCCGGACAAAGCGATAAGCTGGGAATAGCCACGCCGCCTCAGGCGTTAGCCGCAGGACATCCGGAGGAGACCACCCGTGAACGCCATCACCCAGCTCGACATCGACAGCCAGGTTTACAGCCTCTACGACGAGTACTGCCACGGCGGCATCGACCGCCGCGAGTTCCTGCAGCGCTCGGCCGCGCTCGGCGCGGCCGGCCTGACGATGGCGCTCTCGCTCCTGCCGCGCTACGCCAAGGCGCAGACGATCTCGTTTACCGACAACCGCATCAAGGCGAATTACGTGACCTACGATTCGCCCGGCGGCAGCTCGGGGCAGATGCGCGGTTACCTGGTGCAGCCCACCGGCAGCGGCCCGTTCCCGGCGGTGCTGGTGATCCACGAGAACCGCGGCCTCAACCCCTATATCGAGGACGTCGCGCGCCGCGCGGCGGTGGACGGTTTCCTCGCGCTGGCGCCCGACGGCCTGTTTCCGGTCGGCGGCTATCCGGGCAACGACGACGACGGCCGCACGCTGCAGTCGGGGCTCGACCAGGGCAAGCTGCGCACCGACATGCTGAACAGCGCGAAGTACCTCAAGGGTCACGCGCTGTCGAGCGGCAAGCTCGGCGCGACGGGGTTCTGCTGGGGCGGCGGGACGACGAACTGGCTGGCGGCGACGCTGGGCGACGCGCTGCAGGCCGGGGCGCCGTTCTACGGCGCGGCCGCGGCGACCGACAGCGTGCCGAACATCAAGGCGCCGCTGCTCATCCACTACGCCGAGGACGACCCGCGCATCAACGCGATGAAGGACGGCTACGAGGCGGCGCTCAAGGCGGCGGGGGTGCGCTACGAGATGCACGTCTACCCCGGCACGCGCCACGGCTTCCACAACAATTCGACGCCGCGCTACAACCCCGAGGCCGCCAAGCTCGCCTGGGAGCGCACGGTGGCCTGGTTCAGGAAGAACCTCGCCTAGTCGGGCCGCGCCCAGTCGCGCGAACGGCTCACCGCCTCGCGCCAGCGCGTCAGGCGGTGGGACGCCTCGTCCCTCGCCATCGCCGGCTCGTAGCGCCGCCCGACCTGCCACTGCGCGGCGATCTCGTCGCGCGATTTCCACAGGTTGACGGTCAGCCCCGCGAGGTAGGCCGCGCCGAGCGCGGTGGTCTCGAGGATTTTCGGCCGCACCACCGGCACGCCGAGCAGGTCGGCCTGGAACTGCATCAGCAGGTCGTTGGCGGTGGCGCCGCCGTCGACCCGCAGCTCGGTGAGCGTGCGGCCCGAATCCTTCTGCATCGCGTCGAGCACGTCGGCGCTCTGGTAGGCGATCGACTCGAGCGCGGCGCGCGCGATGTGCGCGCGCGAGGCGCCGCGCGTCAGGCCGAGGATCGCGCCGCGCGCGTTGGCGTCCCAGTACGGCGCGCCCAGGCCGGTGAACGCCGGCACGACGTACACGCCGCCGGCGTCGAGCACCGAGTTGGCGAGCGCCTCGACCTCGGCCGAGGATTCGAAAAAGCCCAGTTCGTCCCTCAGCCACTGCACCACCGCGCCGGCGACGAACACGCTGCCCTCGAGCGCGTATTCCTTTTCGCGCAGGTGCGCGCAGGGCGTCGACACCAGGCCGTACTCGGACTGCACCAACTCGCCGCCGGTGTGCAGCAGCATGAAGCAGCCGGTGCCGTAGGTGTTCTTCGCCATGCCGGGTGAATGGCAGGCCTGGCCGAACATCGCCGCCTGCTGGTCGCCGGCGACGCCGCCGATCACCACCGGCGCGCCGAGGAAGCGCTTCGGCACCATGCCGAAGGCGTGCGTCGAGGGATGCACGTCGGGCAGCAGCGCGCGCGGCACGTTGAGCAGGCGCAGCAGCGCCTCGTCCCAGTCCTGCCGGCGCACGTCGTAGAGCATGGTGCGCGCCGCGTTCGACACGTCGGTGACGTGGGTGCGGTTTTCCGACAGGTGCCACACCAGCCAGGTGTCGACGGTGCCGAAGGCGAGCTCGCCGCGCTCGGCGCGCGCGCGCGCGCCGGGCACGTTGTCCAGCAGCCAGGCGATCTTGGTGGCGCTGAAGTAGGGGTCGATGACGAGGCCGGTCTTCTCGCGCACCAGCCGCTCGGCGCCGTCGGCCCTCAGCCGCTCGCACAGCGGCGCGCTCCTGCGGTCCTGCCAGACGATGGCGTTGGCGATCGGCTCGCCGGTCTGGCGGTCCCAGACGATCGTCGTCTCGCGCTGGTTGCTGATGCCGATCGCCACCACGTCCTGCGGCGCCACGTCGCTCAGGCGCAGCGCCTCGCGCGCCGTGGCGCGCTGGGTCTGCAGGATCTCGCGCGGGTCGTGCTCGACCCAGCCCGGCTGCGGGAAGATCTGGCGGAATTCCTGCTGCGCGCTCGACACCGGCGTGCCTTCGGCGTCGAACAGGATGGCGCGCGAGCTGGTGGTGCCCTGGTCGAGGGCGAGAACGTAGCGCTGCGGCATGCGAAAAATGATAGCAGGGCAGCGTGTAGAATCCGGGGCCGCGCCGCCTGCGTCAGGGAGAACTCGAGACGTGAAGATCCACGAATACCAGGGCAAGGAGCTGTTCCGCAAATACGGTGTCGCCACCCCGCGCGGCATTCCCTGCTTCTCGGTCGACGAAGCGGTCGAGGCGGCGAAGAACTTGGGCGGCGCGGTCTGGGTGGTGAAGGCGCAGATCCACGCCGGCGGGCGCGGCAAGGGCGGCGGCGTCAAGGTTGCCAAGTCGCTCGACGAGGTGCGCCGGCGCGCCAAGGAGATCCTCGGCATGCGGCTGGTCACGCACCAGACCGGGCCCGAGGGCCAGATCGTGCGACGGCTGCTGGTCGAGGAGGGCGCCGACATCGCCACCGAGCTGTACGTCGGCATGGTGGTCGACCGCGGCACGCAGCGCGTCGCGCTGATGGCCTCCTCGGAAGGCGGCATGGACATCGAGGAGGTGGCGGCGAGCCACCCGGAGAAGATCCACACCGTGTTCATCGACCCGGCGCGCGGGCTGAGCGACGAGCTGGCCGACGCCGAGGCGCGCAAGATCGGCCTGCCCGACTCGGCGCTGCCGCAGGCGCGCAGGCTGCTGCAGGCGCTGTACCGCTGCTTCGACGAGACCGACGCCTCGCTCGCCGAGATCAACCCGCTGATCCTGACCGGCGACGGCCGCGTGGTGGCGCTCGACGCCAAGCTCAACTTCGACGACAACGCGCTTTACCGGCATCCCGAGATCGTCGCCATGCGCGACCTCGACGAGGAGGACCCGCTCGAGATCGAAGCCTCGAAGCACGACCTGTCGTACATCTCGCTCGACGGCGAGATCGGCTGCATGGTGAACGGCGCGGGCCTGGCGATGGCGACCATGGACACCATCAAGCTGTTCGGCGGCGAGCCGGCGAACTTCCTCGACGTCGGCGGCGGCGCGACCACCGAGAAGGTGACCGCGGCGTTCAAGATCATGCTGTCGAACCCCAAGGTGCGGGCGATCCTGGTCAACATCTTCGGCGGCATCATGAAGTGCGACACCATCGCCGAGGGCGTGGTGGCGGCGGCGCGCGAGGTGCACCTCGCGGTGCCGCTGGTGGTGCGCATGAAGGGCACCAACGAGGACCTCGGCAAGAAGATCCTCAAGGACTCCGGGCTGCCGATCATCTCGGCCGACAACATGGCCGAGGCGGCACAGAAGGTGGTCGCCGCGCTGAAGGGCGCGGCGAAGAAGGCAGGCAAGGCATCAGCGCCTAAGAAGAAGGCCGCGGCGAAGAAAAAGGCGCCGGCGAAAAGGGAGGCGCCAGCGAAAAAGCGCGCCAAAGCAGCAAAGCCGAAAAAACGGACCGTGGCCAAGAACACGCCCGCCGCGAAGAAAAAGCGCGCGGCGAAGAAATCGGGCAGGGCAGGCAGCGCGAAGACGGTGAAGAAGGCGAAAAAGGCGCAGCAGGCGGCGCGGCGCGCCAAAGGGAAGAAGAAATGAGCATCCTCATCGACCGCAACACGCGCGTGATGACGCAGGGCATCACCGGCAAGACCGGCCAGTTCCACACCCGCACCAGCCGCGAGTACGCCAACGGCCGCAACTGCTTCGTCGCCGGCGTGAACCCCAAGCGCGCGGGCGAGGACTTCGAGGGCATCCCGATCTACGCCAGCGTGCGCGACGCGAAGGCGCAGACCGGCGCCAGCGTGTCGGTGATCTACGTGCCGCCGGCGGGCGCCGCGGAAGCGATCTGGGAGGCGGTCGACGCGGATCTCGACCTGGTGATCTGCATCACCGAGGGCATCCCGGTGCGCGACATGATCCGCGTGCGCGCGCGGATGCGCGCCGAAAAGCGGCGCACGCGCCTGGTCGGGCCGAACTGCCCCGGCGTGATCACGCCGGGCGCGCTGAAGATCGGCATCATGCCCGGCCACATCCACAAGGCGGGGCGCGTCGGCGTGGTGTCGCGCTCGGGCACGCTCACCTACGAGGCGGTCGGCCAGCTCACCGACCTCGGCATCGGCCAGTCGAGCGCGGTCGGCATCGGCGGCGACCCGGTGAACGGTCTCAAGCACGTCGACGTCATGCAGCTGTTCAACGACGACCCGGACACCGACGCGGTGGTGATGATCGGCGAGATCGGCGGCTCGGACGAGGAGGACGCGGCGCGCTGGGTCAAGGCGCACATGCGAAAGCCGGTGGTCGGCTTCATCGCCGGCATCACCGCGCCGCCGGGCAAGCGCATGGGCCATGCCGGCGCGATCATCTCGGGCGGCAAGGGCACGGCGCAGGAAAAGCTCGCGGTGATGGAGGAATGCGGCATCACCGTGACGCGCAACCCGGCGGAGATGGGCAGGACGCTCAAGCGCGTGCTGCGCTAGAAGCGGACCCACGAGCGGGCGCTGCCCGCAGAGGCACAGGGGATGAGCATCCCGGGCATCGCGCGCGTTGTCGTTCTGGCACTCGCGGTCAGCGCGCTGCCGTTCGCCGCTGAGGCGCAGCCGGCGCAAAAGCGCGTGCGGGTCGGCGTGCTCGCGGGCGGCGGCTCCGGATTCCACACCGGCTTCGAGCCCTTCCGCCAGCGCATGCGCGAGCTGGGCTACGTCCAGGGCGAGAACCTCGCCCTCGAAGTGCGCAACGCCGAGGGGCGGGCCGAGCGCTACGCGGCGCTCGCGGCCGAGCTGGTCGGGCTCGCGCCCGAGGTGATCGTGGTCCAGGGCAACGTGGCGCTCGCCGCGCTGAGGCAGGCGACGCAGACCATCCCCATCGTGATGGCGATGATCGGCGATCCGGTGGGCGCCGGCTTCATCACGAGCCTCGCCAGGCCCGGAGGCAACATCACCGGGCTGTCGAACCAGGCCGAAGGCATCAGCCCGAAGTGGGTCGAGCTGCTCAAGGAGGTGGCGCCCGCAAGCGCACGGCTGGGTGTTCTCTGGGACCCGAACAATGTCGCGCACGCGAAGATGTGGGGCGCGATTCAGGAGGCCGGCCGCGCCGCGTCGGTCAGCGTGGTCGCGAGGGACGGGCGAGGACCCGACCCGATCGCTCAGGCGTTCTCGGCGATGGCCGCCGAGCAGATCGGCGCCCTGATCATCCTTCCCGACCCTGCGTTCAGCGCGAAACTGCGGCACATCGCGGAGCTCGCCGCCCGGCACAAACTGCCCGCCATCTATGCGTTCCGCGGATTTCCGCTCGCCGGCGGACTCATCAGCTATGGGCCCAGCGTCGCGGACAACTGGCGGCGCGCCGCCGTGTATGTCGACAAGATCGTCAAGGGCGCCAAGCCAGCGGAGCTGCCCGTGGGCCAGCCGCTCGAGTTCGAGCTGGTCGTCAACCTGAAGACCGCCAGGGCCCTCGGCCTGACGCTGCCGTCGTCGATCCTGCTGCGCGCCGACCGGGTGATCGAGTAACCGTTTCTTTTGCGTCGCGACGTCGCGACAGGCGGCGCGAACAGTCGCCCCGGCACGTCGGTCGATCGCTGCGCGAACGTTGCATTTGCACGCGCAGGCGCGCGGCCCGCGCGCGATAATCGCCGGCCTTTCCCCCAACCGAACGCAGAGGTTCCCATGCAGCGCATGATTCGCGTCGCGATACTCGGTGTCGCAACCCTGTTTGCTTCCCAGGCGGTGGCCGCCAAGGACTGCGAAGAGCTGAAAAAAGAGATCGCCGCCAAGATCGAGGCCAACGGCGTCACGGACTACACGCTCGAAATCGTGCCGAACGAACAGGTCGGCGAGCGCAAGGTGGTGGGCAGCTGCGGCGGCGGAACGATGAAGATCGTCTACGAAAGAAAGTAGCCGCCCGCGGCCGGCGCCGGTCCCGGCGGCCGGGCGCGCAGCGCACTGCGCGGTGACGGGTTCTGCGGCCGATGCGAATCGCAAGCGGATAAATCGCGGCGCTTGACCGCAGTCAAGCGTGCGGCGCTGCCGGTTGCAGATAAACTGAAGGCTCGATTGACCGGGAGAGCCGCAGGGTGAAAAACAAGGCCGTCCGCGGGACGCCCAAGGGCCGCAGCGTCGACCCGCGCGCGCGCGGCGAAGTGCTCGGCCTGCTCGCCGCGGCGAAACGGCAGACCGGCGTCGACCACCACCGGCGCGACCTGCTGATCGAGAACCTGCACCGCATCCAGGACCGCTACGGGCATCTGTCGGCGGCGCACCTCGCGGCGCTGGCCGAAGCGATGCGCCTGTCGCAGACCGAGGTCTACGAGGTGGCGACCTTCTATCACCACTTCGACGTGGTGAAGGAAGGCGAGCCGGCGCCCGCGGCGCTCACCGTGCGGGTGTGCGACTCGATCGCCTGCGAGCTCGCCGGCGCGCAGGATCTGCTCGCGCGCCTGCCGAAGATTCTCGGGCGCGCGGTGCGCGTGCTGCCCGTGCCCTGCGTCGGGCGCTGCGAAGCGGCGCCGGTCGCGGTCGTCGGCCAGAACCCGCTCGGCCAGGCGAGCGTCGACGCGGTGCAGGCGGCGGTGCGCGAAAAAAAGACGCAGTGCCCGACGCCCAAGGCGATCGACTACGCCGCCTACCGCAAGGCGGGCGGCTACCGCCTGATCGCCGGCTGCCTCGCCGGCAAGCACACGCGCGAGGCGATCACCCAGATCATGGAAGACGCGGGCCTGCGCGGCCTCGGCGGCGCGGGTTTTCCGGCCGGGCGCAAGTGGCGCATCCTCGCCGCGGCGCCTGCGCCGCGCCTGATGGCGGTGAACATCGACGAGGGCGAGCCGGGCACCTTCAAGGACCGCTGGTACCTGGAGCGCGATCCGCACCGCTTCCTCGAGGGCATGCTGGTCGCGGCCTGGTGCGCGGGCGTGGGCGAGATCGTGATCTACCTGCGCGACGAGTACGCCGGCTGCCGCGCGCTGCTCGAGCGCGAGCTGGCCAAGCTGCGGAAGAACCCGCCCTGCGCGCTGCCGCCGATCGAGCTGCGCCGCGGCGCGGGCGCCTACATCTGCGGCGAGGAGTCGGCGATGATCGAGTCGATCGAGGGCAAGCGCGGCATGCCGCGCCTGCGCCCGCCGTACGTCGCCGAGGTCGGCCTGTTCGGCTACCCGACGCTCGAGCACAACATGGAAACCGTGTACTGGGTGCGCGAGATCGTCGAGCGCGGCGCGCAGTGGTTCGCGTCGCAAGGGCGCAACGGCCGCAAGGGCCTGCGCTCCTTTTCCGTTTCCGGCCGCGTCAAGCAGCCCGGCATGCACCTCGCGCCGGCCGGCATCACGCTGCGCGCGCTGGTCGACGAATACTGCGGCGGCATGCTCGACGGCCACCGGCTGTACGGCTACCTGCCCGGCGGCGCCTCGGGCGGCATCCTGCCGGCCTCGCTCGCGGACCTGCCGCTCGATTTCGACACCCTGCAGGCGCACGGCTGCTTCATCGGCTCGGCGGCGATCGTGGTGCTCTCGCAGCAGGACAGCGCCGCGGCCGCGGCGCGCAACCTGATGCGGTTCTTCAAGGACGAGTCCTGCGGCCAGTGCACGCCCTGCCGCGTCGGCACGGCGAAAGCCCTCGAGCTGATGAAGGACAAGCGCTGGGACGCGCCCTTGCTCGAGGAGCTGTCGCGCGCGATGATGGACGCGTCGATCTGCGGCCTCGGCCAGGCGGCGCCGAATCCGGCGCTGAGCGTCATGAAGTATTTTGGCAAGGAAGTCGGCCGTTGAGGTCGCGCGCGCCTTGCGACGCGTCGCGGAACCGCGAGACTGAACGGGCTGGGAAACTGCGATGGACCGTGTAAGCACGAAGCAACAGGCGGCGCTGCCGATCGAGTTCAAGCTGAACGGCGCCACCGTCGTCGGCCGTCCCGACGAGACGCTCATCGAGTGCGCCGCGCGCCACGGCGTCGAGATCCCGCACCTGTGCTACGCGCCCGGCCTGCGCCCGGACGGCAACTGCCGCGCCTGCATGGTCGAGGTGAAGGGCGAGCGCGTGCTGGCGCCGTCGTGCTGCCGCACGCCGACCGAGGGCATGGAGGTGAACACCGACACGCCGCGCGCGCGGGCCTCGCAGAAGATGGTGCTGGAGCTGCTGCTCGCCGACATGCCGCAGGACGCCTACCGGCGCGACTCGGAGCTGGCGCGGTGGGCGGACACGCTCGGCGTGGGCAGGCCGCGCTTTGCGGCGCGCGAACAGCCGCAGGC
>Ga0111143_1113_pt1 | contig 10398 bp, 10 predicted proteins | sample DeeMarSeWOR28_12_FD_80397 | JGI IMG/M metagenome (GOLD analysis project Ga0111143, IMG submission 80397) | Betaproteobacteria bacterium SG8_39 | reverse complement strand
AGCCCGATCGCATCGAACCACTCGGCCGTCGCCAGTGCCGAGATCTGCGCGCGTGCATCCCACACCAGCCAGTAGCCGACGATGCCGGAGGCGTACATCAGCCAGAGCAGCGGCACGCCGGAAATCCAGGAAAAGCGCCGAAAGCGGCGGAAGCGTCCCGCCGCCCACTCGCGCAGGAGGTGCAGCAGCGAGGCGGCGACGAACGCATCGGCCGCATAGCGGTGCACGCTGCGCAGCAGGCCGCCGGCCCACCATTGCTTCTGCGTCAATGCCTCGATCGAGGCGTAGGCCCCCTCGACGCTGGTGTCGAAGTAAATGAACAGGTAGATGCCGGTCGCCGCGAGCACCCAGAACAGGAAGAAGGCGAGCGTACCGAGATTGCGCAGCGGGTTGGCACCCGCGCCGAACGGCGCATCCAGCCAGCGTTCCGCCGCGACGAACGCCCGGTCGAGCACGTTCGCCGCAGCCATCAGACGCCCCGGAAGTCGAACCCGCCCTTCGTCGCGACGAAATCGATGAGCAGCATTCCGCCGGGCGCGAGCTCGAGCGTTTCCTCGCGCACGTAGTTGAACGGCCCTTCGGCGCGATCGCGCAAGCGTGCAACGACGCGATGCCGGCCCGCGGCGATCGGCAGGCGGTGGTACAGGCTCGCCGCGCCGTCGCGCTTGAAGCCGGCGGGCGGCACGCTGCGGCTGAACACCACCGCGCCGTCGATCTCGAGCTCGACCGTGAGCGGCGCCCGCTCGCGCGGGCAGTCTAGCGCCGCGCGCATGTTCGGCGGCAGCTTGGCCAGCTCCTCGGGCGAGCGCGTGCGGCATTCCTGCTTGCGCTGCCCGGCATGGATGAGCGAGATGCGCAGCAGCGCGTCGCCGGCGGGAATCAGCTCGAAGCGCGGGCTGGTCGAGAAATACCCGAGCAGCGCCATCAGCGGCACGTACAGCAGCAGCTGGGCGACGATGCGCAGGGGCGACATCAGCCGGTGCCTCCCAGCTTCACCAGCTCGCTCGACTCGCTGCGGATGCGCGGCGCGAGGCGAAACGCGTCCGAAAAACAGTCGTCCTGCGACAGGCCGCGCGCGCGGAATGCCGGGTAGGCGGCCTCGACCATGCCGGCCGAGCCGCAGGCGTAGACCTGGTATTCGGCAAGGTTGGGGAAGTCCTCGAGGATCGCCTCGTGCACCAGCCCGGAGCGCCCGCTCCAGTGGTCCTCCGGGCGCGGCTCGGAGATCACCGGCACGAAGCGGAAGTTGTCGTGCTCGCGTTCCCACTGCGCAGGCAGCGCCGCGAGGTACATGTCCTCGGGCCGGCGCGTGCCCCAGTACAGCAGCATCTTGCGCTGCATGCCGCGCGCGAACGCATATTCGACCATGCTCTTCACCGGCGCGAAGCCGGTCGAGCCGGCGACGAAGATGATCGGCTTCTCCGAGTCCTCGCGCAGGAAGAACGAGCCGAGCGGGCCCTCGAAGCGCACCCGGTCGCCGACCTTCATCGTCTCGAACACCTGCGTGGTATAGCGCCCGCCGGGAATACGCCGGATCTGCAGCTCGATTCGATCGCTCACCTGCGGCGCCGTGGCGAAGGAAAATGCGCGCTTCTCGCCGTCCTCGAGCAGGATGTTGATGTACTGGCCGGCGTAGAACTCGATCGGCTCACGCCCCTCGAGCTTGAGCATCACGCGCATCACGTCCGGCGCGAGCCTGTCCATTGACTCGACCACCGCGCGCCAGACGCGCGCCGGCACGCCCCCCGGCGCCGCGGTCGGCGTGTACTCGATCTCGATGTCGGCGCGCGGCGTCGCGCAGCACAGCAGCAGCTTGCCTTCGGCCCGCTCCGCGTCGGTGAGCGCATCGCGCTGGTAGGCGCCGTAGTCGACCGTGCCGTAGGCGAGCGTCGCCTTGCACTTGCCGCAGCCGCCATTGCGGCACTCGAAGGGGAACGGCACGCCCTCGCGCAGCCCCGCGTCGAGAATCGTCTCGCCCTCGCGGATCGCGAGGATGCGGTTGTCCGGTCGCAGCAGCATGTGATAGCCCTCGGCCGGACCCGCGCGCCGGCGCGGCGGCAGCCAGGGCAGCAGCACGAACAGCAGCGTCGCCGCGCCCATCAGCAGCCACACCCCGCCCGGCGACCAGCGGTAGAGCAGCGCGTACACCGGCAGGTAGAACCAGTCGAAGTCGAGCACCGTGACGGCGCTCGTCAGGTCGGCCTTGCCCTGGCTCAACGCAGGCTTGAGGAGCGAAAGCACCACCAGCGCAAGCGTGAGCGTCACCGCAATCGGCAGCGGCGGCGCGGTCTTTGCCTGCGGCACGCGCTGGGTGTGCACCCAGAGCACGGCGAGCACGGCGAGCGGAATGCCGATGTGGATGAACGACAGCAGCGAGAACAGCCGGTCGTTGACGGCCTCGGGGAAGATGAAGTTGCGCACCAGCGTGCCGTTGAACACCGGCAACCAATCGAACCACTCCGCGGTCGCCACCACGACGAACTGCGCCATGCGATCCCAGGGCAGCATGTAGCCGTTGATGCCGGCGGCGTACACCAGCCAGAGCAGTGCCACGCCCGAGAGCCACGAGAACCAGCGGAAACTGCGATAACGGTCGAAGGTCCAGTGCCGCGCCATGTGCAGCAGCATCGTCAGAATGACGCCGTCCGAGGCGTAGCGGTGCACGCTGCGCAGGACCCCGCCCAGGTACCACTGGGTACGCGTCAGATGCTCGACCGAAGCGTAGGCGCCGTCGACGCTGGTTTCGAAAAAGACATACAGGTACAACCCGCTCGCGACCACCAGCCACATCAGGAAGTACGAGATCGGGCCGAGGTAGTAAAGCGGGTTGAGGCGGTCGCCGAAGGCGAGGTTGAACAGCGCCTCGACCCGCATGAACAACCACTGACCCGCGGCATGAATCCGCTTCAGCAACCCTGGCTCCCTTTCACGCCGCTCTGCGGCCGACCGGATCGATGCTAGGAGATGACCCCGTGACGGCCTTGACGTGCGTCAACGCGCATCGCTGACGCGCGTCGCCGGGGCGCCGGGCGCCGCCTGCACCCGCCGCCGGCGGCGCCACTCGATCACCACGCTGGTCATGCCGACGAGCAGCACGCTCGCGCCGACCAGGATCTCGATGACGATCGCGTAGTTCACGCGGTACTTGCCGGACGCCGGATCGTAGATCGTGCACAGCAGGCGGATCTCCTCGACGATTGCCGACAGGGTTCCGGCCGGCCGCGGCGTATTCTGCGCCAGCTCGAGCAGCGGGCCGACGAATGCCGGCGCGTCGAAGGCATCGCCGTACACCTGGCGATAGATCCTGCCGTCGGCGTCGACGATGCTCACCTGCAGCAGGTGATCGAAACCGGCCGGCGTCGCTTCGCGCAGAAAGCCGAAATCGGCGAGCAGCGCATCGACGCTGCCCGTCTCGGGCGAGAGAAACGACCAGTTTGCGTTGCGCACACCCTGCTTGCGCCCGTAGTCGCGCATCGCCTCGGGCGTGTCGAACGGCAGGTTGAAGCCGATGGTGGCGACGTGGAACGTTCCCGGGCCGATCGCGCGCTCGGCCTGGCGCACCATCTGCTCGAGGTGCTTGGTCGTCGTCGGACAGATCTGGAAGCAGCCGGTGTAGATGAAGCTCACGACCAGCGGCTTGCCGCGGAACGCCGACAGGCGCACCGCCCTGCCCTCGGCATCGGTCAGGCGGTAGTCGCCGATCACGCGGCCGATCGCCGCCTGGCTTTCGCGCAGCGCGCGCTTTTCGTCGAGCGCAGCACTCGCCGGCCAGGCGCAGATCAGCGCCAGGAGCGCGACGAGCGCGCCCAACCGATGTGACCACGCGGCCAGGGGGGTCTTGCGGGAAGGCTTGAGCGGGAGCCGGTGCACGCTGCCCCCGCGTCCGATCATCGCAGCGCCACGTCCAGCATCGCGCCGCCCAGCACCGCGACCAGCTGGACGAGCGAAGCGCGAAACGCCGTGCGCGCCGTTTGCGGACCGGGCGCCGCCGCGAGCGCGTGGCATTGCAGCAGGAACCAGGCGCCGCCCGCGACCGCGGCGATCAGGTAGATCGGGCCGAGACCGACCATCGCAGGCACCAGCGTCGCGATGATCAGCAGCCAGGCGCCGCTCAGCACCGCATTCGCGGCGCGCGCGTCGCCCACCACCACCGGCAGCATCGGCACGCCCGCCTGCGCGTAATCCTCGCGGTAGGCGATCGCCAGCGCCCAGAAATGCGGCGGCGTCCAGAGAAACAGGATCACGGCCAGCGCAAGCGCCACCGGTCCGGGCACCGGCGAGACGGCGGCCGCGCCGGCCAGCACCGCGAAGCTGCCCGCCAGACCGCCGATCACGATGTTCCACCAGGTACGTCGCTTGAGCCACACCGTGTAGACCACGCCGTAGAAGAACGCGCCGAGGAAGACGTGCGCCGCGGCGACGACGTTGGTCGCCAGCGCCGCGGCGAGCACCGCGGCGATCGTCAGCGCGCCGATCGCCCAAAGCCAGGCCGGCCCGTGCCTCAGCCGGCCGGTGACGAACGGCCGGCCGCGGGTGCGGCGCATGCGCGCGTCGATGTCGCGCTCGACGTACTGGTTGAACGCACCGGCCGCGGCCGAGGACATCAGCACCGCCAGCGCGAGCACCGCGACCTGCCAGCCGGCCAGCGCCGGGCCGCGCTCGACTGCCCACCCGGCCAGCGCCGCGACCGCGATCGCGACGCCGATCCTCAGCTTGAACAGGTTGAGCAGCGCGCGCATTGCCGCCGTCCCTATTTAAGCGGCCAGACCGTCGACAGGTATTTCCAGTTGACGAAGTAGTACAGCACGAACGAAGCGAGGAACACGAGCGCCAGCACGAAGGTGCCCGGCGCCACCATGCCCCAGGCGCCGATGCCGGCATGCGCGCCCGGCGTATCCGGGGCTGCCGCCGGCACCGCACCCACGCCTTCGCGCGCGCTGACGTGCTTGAAGCCCGGCGTCTCGATCTTCTGGCCGAAGAACACCGAGCCGACCGTGATCGCGAGGTAGAGCGCGCCGCCGGCGAAGGCGATCAGCGCAGACACGCCGGTCAAACCCATCATCAGCCAGGCCGCGCCCGGGAATTCGTAGCCGAACACGTTGCCGGCGAAGCTGATGTCCCAGTGCCGGCGCGGCACGCCGAGCGTTCCGGCGCCCATCATGAACAGCGACACGCCCGCCATGCCGATGCCGAACAGGTAGGGCTGGTACTTCGCCAGCGGCTCGAACATGATCTTGCGCCGGAACAGCGTCGGGATGAGGAAGTAGGTCACCGCCATGAAGGCAAGCGTCGTTCCGGTCGCCACTGTGGCGTGGAAGTGCCCGGGCACGTAGATCGTGTTGTGGATGATGAGGTTGAGCTGCTCGGTGCCCATCATCACGCCCGAGATCCCGCCGAGGAAGCCGAAGATGATGATCGACAGGAAGATGCCGGCGAACGCCGGGTTGCCCCAGGGCGCCTTGCGCAGCCACTCGAACAGGCCGTTGTTGTAGCCCTTCAGGCGCTGCGCCACCTCGATCGAGCCCGGCACCGTGAGGCCGTGCACCATCGAGGCCAGCACCGCGAGGTACATCGCGTAGCTGGTGTTGAAGATCTTCCAGTTCGAGGTCAGCCCCGGGTCGGCGAGCAGGTGGTGCGCGCTCGCCAGCTGCAGGAACAGGATGTAGAGCAGGAACGCCGCGCGGCTCACCTTCTCCGACATCGGCTTGGCGCCGAACACGATCGCCGCGCCTGCGTACCACAGCGCGACGTGCGCCGCGACGTTGATCTGCTGCGACGAGTGGCCGAAGCCCCACCAGATCGTGCGGTACATCAGCGAGTCGATGTGCTCGATCAGCCCGAGCGACCAGAGCAGCGTGGGGATGAGGATGATCGCGCCCGAGGCGATGGTGAACACCGCGATGATCGCGGCGGTGATCGCGCCGAAGGTGACCAGCGACACCGAGCCGACGTAGGTGCGCTCGTTCTTCGCCACCACCAGGGTGCCGAAGAACACGAAGCAGGCAATGAGCGCGCCGACCGCGAACAGGATCAGGCCGAGATAGAAGGTCGGGTGCGCGCCCATCGGTGCATACGAGGTGAACATCACGCTCGAGTCGCCGCGGATCACCGAGTAGTTGTTCATCAGCGCGCCGAGGATCATCAGCCAGAACCCGGTCCAGGCCATTCCCGGCGTCGCCAGGCGGCAGCGCAACAGCGTGCTGGAGGCGAAGTACAGGACCGCAATCTCGAAGAAGATGATCCAGAACACCAGCATGTTGAGCCCGTGCGCGGTGAGCACCTGGTAGAAGGCGCTCGCATCGAGCATGTGCACCGCCTGCCAGCGCGTCAGCGTCACGCCGATCGCGAGGATGCCGCCGACCAGCAGGAAGACGACCGCGACGACTGCGTTCCAGCGGATCAGCTTCTCAGCCGGCTCGTGAAACACCAGCCCGGAGGACGGGCAGGTGCGGAAATTTCTGTTGATTGCCATGGCCGCCTTCCCCTATTTCACGTACAGCTTGCTGATCATGGTGTGGTGATTGATGCCGCAGTACTCGTTGCAGATGATCGAGTACGTGCCCTTGTGGGTCGGCGTCACCGTCAGGACGTGGTCGTAGCCCGGGTGCACCTCGATGTTGATGTTCTCGGGCTGCAGCGAAAAGCCGTGCAGCCAGTCCATCGACATGAGATGGATGCGGTAGGACTTGCCCGACTCGAGCTCGAGGATCGGGTACCACTGCCAGAGCCGCGCGACCAGGTAGACGTCGCTGCCCGCGGGCGGGGCGACCACCGGCACCTTCTGCCCCTGGGCGCCTTCCTCGCGCACTTTGTGCTGCGCGATCATCGCCTCGGTCTTCTTCAGGAACTCGGCCGGCGTGGTGCGGAAGGCCTCGTTGGCGAGGTTCTGCTTACCGTACACGTGCCAGTACGGCATCATGAAGAACATGATCAGGCACCAGACCAGCGCGATCACGATCCAGATCAGCTCGACGCGATCGAGCGGCTGCTTCCACCAGACCCGTTCGCTCGGTGGCAGGATGGCACTCATGGCATTCTCCCTAGGGTTGTCCGGGCGGCGCCGGTCACTTGGCGACCGGCAGCGAGACGATTTCCATCACGCCCCAGACGATGTACAGCACGGTGGGCACCGCGATGCCGAGGAACAGCAGCAGGAACGGGTTGTCGAGCCGATCCGGGATTGTTTGTTTGCGTCGCGTTGGCCATGTTTTCCCCCATAATTCGCGCCGTTGTGCGCAAGCCTTTCCTCGCGCATGGCGCGCACGTTACGCGCCGCGGCGCGCGCGCCGACTTGATTCGCATCAAGCTTTGCCGGGCTGTCGCAGCGCAGCATTGCGCTACATGCAATTCCGGGTAGCCGGGCCTGCGCCGATTGACCCAAATCAAACCCAACGCGACAGACCGACATGCTGACGAAAGCGACGCGCAGGCGATGACCGCGACCGACCAACGCACCGTTGCCGCCTGGCTGCTGGTCTGCGCCGCCCTGGTGTTCGCCATGGTGGTGGTGGGCGGCGTCACCCGCCTCACCCATTCCGGGCTTTCGATCGTCGAGTGGCAGCCGCTGGTCGGCACGCTGCCGCCGCTCAGCGAGGGCGAGTGGCGCACGCTGTTCGAGAAGTACCAGCAGACCCCCGAGTTCAAGCAGGTCAATTTCGACATGGACCTGGCGGGCTTCAAGGGCATCTTCTGGTGGGAGTACTTCCACCGACTGCTCGGTCGCACGATCGGCCTCGTCTTCCTGCTGCCGTTCCTCTGGTTCCTGCTGCGGCGCAGGCTCGATGCGCGCCTCGCCTGGCAGCTGGGCGGCGTCTTCCTGCTCGGCGCGCTGCAGGGCGCGCTCGGCTGGTACATGGTGGCGAGCGGGCTGGTCGACAATCCGCGCGTCAGCCACTTCCGCCTCACTGCGCATCTCGGCATGGCGCTCGCGATTTTCGCCGCCGAGCTGTGGCTCGCGCTGCGCCTGCTCTCGGCGAACGCCCCTGCGACCGGACGCCTCGGCCGCCCCGCGCTCGCGCTGGCCGCGCTCGTCTTCGTCATGGCGCTCTCCGGCGGCTTCGTCGCCGGGCTGCGCGCCGGCTACGCGTACAACAGCTTCCCGCTGATGAATGGCCACCTCGTGCCGCCCGAGATCCTGATGCTCGAGCCCTGGTGGCAGAACTTCCTCTACAACTTCGCCACCGTGCAGTTCGTGCACCGGGGCATCGGCTGGTTGCTCATCTTCCTCGTGCCCTGGCTGTGGTGGCGCGCGCGGCGCGAAGCGCCTGACAGCCAGAGCCGGCTTGCCAGCAACCTGTTGCTGGTCGCGCTCGCCCTCCAGGTCACGCTCGGCATCGTGACGCTGGTGAACGGCGTGCCGCTGGTGCCGGCGGCCGCGCATCAGGGCGGCGCCGTCGTGCTGCTCGGCGTCGCGCTGTGGGTCGCGCACGCGCTGCGCAGCGCCGCCGCGACCCGCCCCGCGCCGCAGTCCGGCGATGCCCCTGTCCCCGCCTGACCTGCGGCGCACGCCGACCCTCGCCGCAGGCATCGCGCTCGCGCTGATGTTCGTCGTCGTCGCGGCGAGCGCCTTCATCCGCCTGTCGCTCGCCGCGGACGCCACTGCCGCGCTGCCCATTGCGCGCGGCGTGCACCGCGCCGCAGCCACGTTCACCGCGGTGGTGGTGCTGGTGCTCGCGGTGCTCGTCTGGCGCAACGCCGCGCTGCGCGCCCGCGTCGGCCCCGCCGCCGCGGCCGCGCTGCTGCTGACGCTCGCCCTGTCCGCGCTCGGCGTGGCGACCGGCACCACGCCGCCGCCGCCGGCGCAATTCGCCAACCTGTTCGGCGGGCTCGCGCTGCTCGCGCTGCTCGCCTGGCTCGGCGGCCGGATGGCGGCCGACGTCGCCCCGCGCCTGCCGGAGGCGCCGCCGCTCGGCAGGCTCGCGCGCCTGGGAATCGTGCTCGGCCTGATTCAGGCGGCGCTCGGCGCCGCGCTGGCGACGCTGTGGAGCACCTCGGACGCGCTCGCGCTCAGCGCGCATGTGCTCTCCGGTCTCGGCGCCGCGGCGCTGGCCTTCGCGCTCGGCATCCGTCTGGTCAGCGCGGGCGCGCCGATCGCACTCGGACTGATCGGCGCGTCGCTCGCTGCGCCGCTTGCCGGCAGCGTCTCGGCGCTGCTCGAGCTGGCGCCCGCAGCCGCGCTGGTACACCCGCTGCTCGGCGCGGCGACGCTCGCGCTGCTCGCGCGACTCGACGCGCGGGCGAGCGCAGCGCCGCGTCCGGCTTGACCCACATCAAGGCCCGCAGGGCCTCTGCTCGGACAACGTGCCGTCATTGCGCACACCGGGTCCGACATGACGAGCATCACCGAAGCGCTGACCGAGCATCACCGACTGTGCGATGAGCTGTTCGAGTCCGCGAGCGAGGCCGCGGACGCGGAGGACTGGTCCGCGCTGCGCGCGCGGCTGGCGGCGCTGAGCGACGCCCTGGCGCGACATTTCGCCTTCGAGGAGGAGGCGCTGTTCCCGGCCTTCGAAGCGATGACCGGCCTCGCCGAAGGGCCGACCGCCGTGATGCGCATGGAGCATGCGCACATGCGCAACCTGCTGCACGGGCTCGCCGCCGCGGCGCCCGAGCACGACCCGGACGGCTGCCGCGCGGAGCTCGATAACCTGTTCGTCACCCTGCAGCAGCACAACGCCAAGGAAGAAGGCGTGCTGTACCCCGCCTGCGAGCAGCTGCCCGCCGAGCGGCGCGACGCGCTCGCCGAGGAAGCGGTACAGCTTGCGCCGAGCGCGGCCGGCACGCTCGACCTGCGCACGCTCGAACCGCCCGAGCCGTTCCTGCGCATCGTCCGCAGGCTGCGCGAGGCGCCAAAGGCGCCGCTGCGCGTGCGTATCCACCGCGAGCCGTTTCCGCTGTACGAGGAATTGCGGGGACTGGGCTACCGCCACCAGACCCGCCCGCTCGCCGACGGCAGCTTCGAGATCCTGATCGAGCCCGCGGCGTAGTCGCGCCGCGCGGTGCGCGGTACGAGCAAAGGCGCGCCACGTGCTATCTTCGCGCGCCATGCTTCAAGCCGAGTCGCTTGCCTGCGAGCGCGGCGGGCGCCTGCTGTTCAAGTCGCTCGCGTTCGCGCTCGCCCCGGGCACGCTGCTGCGCGTCGCCGGCCCGAACGGCGCCGGCAAGACCAGCCTGCTGCGCATCCTCTGCGGCGTCGCGCGCCCCGCCGCCGGGCGCGTGCTCTGGGCGGGTGAGAATGCGCATGCGCTCGGCGAGGACTACACGCGCCAGCTGCTCTACCTCGGCCACCTCAGCGCGATCAAGGAGGACTTCACCCCGCGCGAGAACCTGCGCTTCGCCCTGCGCCTGGCCGGGCTCGAACCGCCGGCCGAGGCGCTCGATCAAGCGCTCGCCCGCCTC
>Ga0111143_1091_pt1 | contig 10525 bp, 12 predicted proteins | sample DeeMarSeWOR28_12_FD_80397 | JGI IMG/M metagenome (GOLD analysis project Ga0111143, IMG submission 80397) | Betaproteobacteria bacterium SG8_39 | reverse complement strand
ATCCTCGACGCGTACAAGCTGCCCGACGCCAAGGCGCAGCAGCTGGCGGTCGAGGCGGGCAAGCGTGGCGCCGAGCGCTACCTCGCCGTGCTGAACGATCACATGATCGGCCCGCAGGGGACCTATGTCTGCGGCGACACGCTGACGATCGCCGATTACTTCGGCGCCGGCCTGCTGTCGCTCGGCGAGGCGATCGGCTGCCGCTTCAGCGCCTACCCCAACCTGCAGCGCTGGTACCAGGCGATCAGCAGCCGGCCGAAGTGGCGCGAAACCAACGCCGGACTCTACGGCTGGGCCGAGTACCTGCGCGGCCCGCAGTACGTGACGGTGTAGCGCGCCCCGGCGTCCGGCGGCCTCAGAGCGTCATGCCGCCGTCGACGCTGATCACCGCGCCGTTGATGTAGCTCGCCTCGTCCGAGGCGAGGAAGGCGAACACGTTGGCCACTTCCTCGGGCGTGCCGAGGCGGCCGCAGGGCACCTTCTTCGCCATGTCGGCGAGGACGTTCTCCGGCATCTGCTTGAGGATCGGCGTGGCGACGAAGCCGGGACACACGGCGTTGGCGCGGATGCCCTTGCGGCCGAGCTCCTTGGCCCAGGTCTTGGTCATGCCGATCACCGCGAACTTGCTGGCGGCGTAATTGGTCTGGCCGAAGTTGCCGTACAGGCCGACGATCGACGAGGTGGTGAGGATCACGCCCGAGCCCTGCGCCAGCATGACGTCGACCACCGCGCGCGTGCAGTTGTAGACGCCCTTCAGGTTGATGTCGATCACCTTGTCGAACTGCTCGTCGGTCATGCGCTTGAGCTGCGCGTCCATGACGATGCCGGCGTTGTTGACGACGCAGTCGATGCGCCCCCACTGCGCCATCACGTCCTCGACCATGGCGGCGATCTGCGCCTTGTAGGTGACGTCGACGCGGTAGCCTGCGGCCTCGCCGCCGGCCGCGCGGATCGCGGCGAGCGTTTCCTCGATGAGCTGCGGGTTGATGTCGCACACCGCGACGCGCGCGCCTTGCGTGGCGAACTTCACCGCGGTGGCGTGCCCGATGCCGCGTGCGCCGCCGGTGATGGCGGCGACTTTGCCCTGGAGTTTCATGGCTGCCCGATGCTTCCGAATGCGTCGCAATCCGACGCGTCCATCATGCGGTGCGCGGCGCCGGCCTCCTTGACGTGGATCATCGGTCGAAGACCCTTGGCACGCCACGGTTGTCAGAATCTGATCGGGCCGAGAACCCTGCCGGCTGCGCGGCGCCGGTAGCCGCGCCGATGCGACAGTGCTAGCCTGCGCGGCACGCATGTCGCAGGCCGCGAACCATGGCAGATTCCCCGGCAGCTGACCGTCCCAGAGCGCAGAACCTGCGCGATTACATCGATCGGCTGGGCCGCGACAGCCTGGCCGGCTGCACCGCCTGCGGCAAATGCTTCGAGGCCTGCCCGATGCCGGGCTACTCGCAGGCGCTCGCGGCGCAGACGGGCCCGGCGATCGTCGAGGGCGTGCTGCAGCTGCTGCGCGGCGCGCGCGGGTCCGACGCGGCGCTCGAGTGGATCAACCTGTGCACCTACTCGGCGCGCTGCGTGCCGGCCTGCCCGGAGGGCGTCAACCCGATGCTGATGCTGCGCGTCGCGCGCATGAAGGTGCTCGGCGCGCTCGGCGACGCACCGCAGCTCGAGCGACCCGAGGACAAGGCGTTCTTCCGCCGCATCCACGCCTTCGCCGCGCTGCAGCTAAACGACGACGAGATCGACGCATGGCAGCGCTGACCTTCTGGTACGGCTGCAACGTCGTGCGCCACGCCGACATCATTCACGCGGCGATCGCGCTGCTCGAGGCAGTCGGCGTCGAGGTGCGCCCCGCCGGCGGGCCGGCCTACTGCTGCGGCACCACCAAGGATGCCAACCTGCGCGCCGCCGAAGGCATGGCGACGCGCACGGTGGAGAAGTTCAACGCGCTGGGCAACGACGTCGTCACCTGGTGCCCGTCCTGCCATCGCCACATGGGCGATTTCGTCGAGCACTACACGCAGCCGCGCTTCGAGGTGTCGCACATCACGGAGGTGCTGTACCGGCACCGCGACCGCCTCGCCGCCAAGCTGGTGCATCCGGTGGCGCGCACGGTGATGCTGCACCGGCACCTCGGCTTTCGCGAGGTCGAGGTGAACCGCCTGGTGGCCGAGCTGCTGCGCCTGGTGCCGGGGCTCACCGTGCTGGAGAGCACGGTCGAGGTGCCGGCGCACATGTGCTCCGAGCTCGCCCGCCTGCCGGCGGTGCTCTCGGACGTGATGGCGCGCAGCGTGGCCGAGGCGCGCGCCGCCGGCGCCGAGGACCTGGTCACCGTGTTCCACTCCTGCCAGCGGCTGTGGTGCGGCCTGTCGGCCGAGGCGCCGCTCGGCGTGGTGAACTACGCCAGCCTGCTGGCGCGCTCGATGGGCGTCGCGCAGCCCGACGAATACGCACAGTGGAAGCTCGCGGCGAGCGACGCGGAGGCGGTCGCCATGATCGGCGCGCAGCGCATCGACCGCGTCGGCGCCGATGTCTTCCGCGCCGAAGTGCTGCCCGAGATCCGCCGGCGGCCGCCGCGCCGCTGAGCCGTACGGGGGGCTGCGGCCCCTATACTCCTGCGACTGCGACCGCGGCCGGAGGCGCCGACATGCGAAAGACCATCCTCATCACCGGGTGCTCGAGTGGCATCGGCGCCGCGCTGGCGCGCGAGTTCGGCCGCCGCGGGCAGCGCGTCTACGCCACCGCGCGGCGCCCGGAGGCGCTCGCGGCGCTCGAAACCGACAACGTGCGCGGCCTGGCGCTCGACGTAAACGACGATGCGTCGATCGCCGCCGCCCTCGACGCCGTGGCCCGCGAGGCGGGGCAGCTCGACCTGCTGGTCAACAACGCCGGCTACTCCCAGGTGGGCGCGGTGCTCGACCTCGGCCGCGAGGACCTGCGCCGCCAGTTCGAGACCAACGTCGTCGCGCCGGTCGCGGTGACGCGCGCCGCGCTGCCGCTGCTGCGCGCGGCGGTGGCGCGCGACGGCGGCGCCGTGCTCGCCAACGTCGGCAGCATCGTCGGGTTCTTCACCACGCCGCTCGCCGGCGCGTACTGCGCGAGCAAGGCGGCGCTGCACGCGCTGACCGACGCGCTGCGCATGGAGCTCGCGCCCTTCGGCATCCGCGTCGTCAGCGTCCAGCCCGGCGGCGTGCGCTCGGCATTCGGCGATTCCGCGGAGGCCGCGCTGCGGCTGCCGGCGGACTCCGTCTACCGCGCGATCGAGCACGGCATTCGCGCGCGCGCCCAGGCGGGCCAGCGCGGCGCGACGCCGGCCGAGGCGTTCGTCGTGCCGCTCGCCGAAGCGCTGCTGCGCCGCCGCCCGCCGCGCGTCATCCGCGGGGGCAAGAACAGCCTGCGGCTGCCGCTGCTGCAGCGCGTCCTGCCGCAGTCGGCGTTCGATGCGATGCTCGTCAGGGCGTTCGGGCTGGACCGCCTCAAGCCCTGAGCGGCCCGCGCGGCCGCAGGCCTGCGCAACGCCGATTCAGATCAGCCCGAGCTCGGCGGCCTTGATCTGCCGCGCCAGGTACTTCGAATAGATGCGGCACTGGGAGAATGCCCCGGCAGTGAACCACAGCTTGGGTTGCCCGGTGCGGCACCACATGTTGCGCAGCTCCTGCGTGCGCTCGTCGAAGCCCCAGACCGGCCCGACGCGCTGCGCCACTTCGTCGCCGAACAGCGAGGCGACGAAGTGGTCCTGCCCTTTGTAGCCGGTGGCGAGAACGATGAGCTCGGCCTTCAGCCGGCGGCCATCCATCATGCGCGCGCCGTCCGGCAGGAAGGTCTCGATGTCGTGGTACTGCACGATGCCGATCTCGCCGCTCGCGATCAGCTCCGAGCAGCCGACGTTGAAGTAGTAGCCGCCGCCGCGGGTGCGATACAGCAGCGGCCAGCCGGTGCCCTCTTCGCCGAACGACAGGCGAAAGCCCGCCTTTTCCAGGCCTTCGAGCAGCGGCCGGTCGTATTCTTTGGCGCGCTCGGTGAGGATGCGGTGCGCCACCTTGGTGACCGGCAGCGGCATCGAAGCGTTGATCAGGTCGCGGTCCTCGAGCGACGGACCTTCGCCGAGGTAGACGCCGTCGTAGACCTGCGCGCTCGGCTCGACGTTGACCACCAGCGTCGGGCTTCTCTGCACCATGGTGACCTTCGCGCCATGGCCGTGCAGGTCCTGCGCGATGTCGTGCGCGCTGGTGCCGGTGCCGAGCACCAGCACCGGCCGGTCGCGCCAGGCCGCGCCATCGCCGAACTTGCTCGAGTGCAGCAGCGTACCCTTGAACTGCTCGAGCGTCGGGATCGTCGGAACGTGCGGCGTGCCGCTCACGCTGGTGGCCAGGACGATGTGCTTCGGCCGCAGCGCGCGCGCCCTGCCGTCGGCGCGCTTGACGTGCGCCGTCCAGCGCCCGGCAGCAGCGTCGAAGCGCGCGCCCTCGAACGCGGTCTGCGTCCAGAACGCGACGTCCATGCACTCGGCGTAGGTCTCGAGCCAGTTCGCGATCTGGTCCTTGGAGAGGTAGGCCGGGAAGGTCGGCGGGAACGGCAGGTAGGGCAGGTGGTTGCTGTGCACCTGGTTATGCAGCTTCAAGCCGTGGTAGCGCAGCCGCCAGTTGTCGCCGATGCGCTGCATGCGGTCGACGATCAGCGCGTCGACGCCGAGCTGGCCGAGGCGCGCGGCGAGCGTGAGCCCGGCGTGGCCGCCGCCGACGATCAGCACCGTCGGATCGCGCGCGGCGTAGTCCTGCGCCGCGCTGCGCTGGTCGAGCCAGTTGGGGCCGTGGAAATCCCTCGCGATCACCGGCTCTTGGCGCTGCGCGCGCAACGTCGCTTCCTCGTGGCCGCGCAGCTCGTCGAGCGCGGTGAGCAGCGTCCAGGCCACCGGCGCGCCGCGCGCCCGGGCCTTGTCGTGACGCCGCATGCGCAGCAAGCCTTCGCCGTGCCCGGCATTGGTTGCGAAGCGCAGGAACGCCTCGATGCAGGGCGTGCCGGCGCGCTCCACCACGCGCGGCGGACAGCGCGCGGGGTCGACGGCGAAATCGCGCGCGCCGCTGGCGGCAAGCGCCTGCGCCAGCGCCGGGGCGAGCGCCTCGCGCCCGCTCAGCGTGCCGAAGCGCCAGGTGAGCGCGAGCACGTCGCGCCAGTGGCCGTCGGGGGCGAACAGCGCGCCGATGTTCTTCGCCTGCGGCGCGGCGAGCGCGGCGTTGAACCTGCCGAGCCAGGCGTCGACCGCGTGGCCGACCTTGTCGTCCGGGTGTGCGCGCATGACCGCGTGACTCGATTCAGATCACCTGGTCGCGCGGCAGCAGCATGATGCGCGGGATGTTGACGTGCGGCGGCTGGTCGAGCGCGAACATCACGCTGCGCGCGACGTCCTCGGGGGTGAGCGGCTCGGCGACGTCGGGCAGCACGCCTGCCTTCTTCGCGATGTCGCGGTGCAGGTCGGTGCGCACCAGGCCGGGCTCGACCGTGGTGATGCGGATCCCCGTGCCGGCGAGCTCGAGGCGCAGCGCTTCCGACAGGGCTTCGACCGCGTGCTTGGTGCCGGCGTAGGCGCCGATGCTCGCGCGCACCTTGGTGCCGAGCACGCTGCCGGTGTTGATCAGGTGGCCCTTGGCGCGCGCGCGGAAGTGCTTCACCGCGAGGTGCGCGATGCGGAACGCCGCCTCGACGTTGACCCGCACCATCGCGCACACCGTGTCGATGTCGATCTCGTCGATCGACCCGGTGGCCACGCGCCCGGCATTGTTGACCACGATGTCGAGCCCGTCGCAGTGCTGCACCGCGCGGGCGAACAGATCGTTGGCGTACGCCGCGTCGGTGATCTCGCCGGGAATCGCGATGCACTGCGGCAGGCGCTTGGCGTGCGCGGCGAGCAGCTCGGCGCGCCGCCCGCTGATCACCAGCCGCACGCCGGCCCTGGCGAGCGACTCGGCGATCGCCAGGCCGATGCCGCTGGTGGCGCCGGTGACCAGCGCCGCTTTGCCCTTCAGGTCCATGTCGCCCTCCTGCGGGCCATGCTAGCAAAACCAACCACCGGGGTCAGACCCCTGTGGATAACTTCCCGCTTCCTTTTCTGCGCCGCGGGCGTAAAGTGCCCCGACGTCTCGTGGCCTGGGGGAGGGCGCATGAGCTCGGAAACACTGCGCATCGCCACCCGCTACTGCGGCCCGCCGCGCTCGGGTAACGGTGGCTACGTCTGCGGCCGCCTGGCCGATTACATCGACGGCCCCGCCGCGGTGCGCCTCAAGGCGCCGCCGCCGCTCGATACCGACCTGCGCATCGAGCAAAGCGACGGCGTCGTGCGCCTCTATGCCGGCGACACGCCGATTGCTGAAGCGCGGAGTTCGGCGCTCGACCTGCAGCCGCCTGCATCGCCGTCCTTCGCCCAGGCGCAGGCGTCTTCCAAGGCCTACCCCGGTTTCGCGCGGCATTCGTTTCCGCGCTGCTTTGCCTGCGGTCCGCAGCGCACATCGGGCGACGGGCTGTGCATCTTTCCCGGCCCGCCCGCCGAGGACGGCGGGGTCGCCGCGCCGTGGATTCCGCATGCGGCGTTTGCCGACGGCGATGGCCGGGTGCGCAACCGCTATCTGTGGGCGGCGCTCGATTGCACCGGTGGCTGGGCGGTGATCCCGGGGCAGCCGGGACGCACCATCGTGCTCGGCGAATTCTGTGTGCGCATCGACGGCGCCGTGGCACCCGATGAGCGCTGCGTCGCCATCGGCTGGCCGATCGCGATCGACGGCCGCAAGCGCTTCGCCGGCTCGGCGGTGTTCGGGGCCTCCGGTGCGCGCGTGGCGGTGGCGCGCGCCACCTGGATCGAAGTCGAGGCAAAACCGTTCGCCGACGCCTGAGCGCGGCGGCGGCCGACGCCGCGCCGGGGCCGGCGGCGTCGGGCTAAGGCATGGCCCTGCATTCGAATCCGACACCTCTGGAAGGAGGGCAACATGGCGACTTACATCTGGGTGGGCAACTTCACCGAGCAGGGCATGCGCACCATCAAGGACACCACCAAGCGTGCCGATGCCGTGCGGGAGGCCGGGAAGAAGTACGGCGTGACGCTGAAGGACATGTACTGGACGATGGGCCAGTACGACCTGGTCGGCATTTTCGAGGCGAAGGACGACGCGTCAATCTCCGCCTTCGCACTCACCGTCGGCATGTCCGGCAATCTGCAGGGTCAGTCGATGCGCGCCTTCAACAAGGACGAGATGACCGCGATACTCGGCAAGGTCGGCTGACACGCGGGCTGATCCACAGGGGTCTGACCCCTGTGGATAACTCTATCCGCGCGCGCTAACATAGCCGCCCATGCACGCAGCCGCGGGACGCAGGGTTTGATTCTCGACGACGCGGTCTATCAGCGCACCGAGAGCGGCGAGACCGCTCTGCACGGCGGCGACACCGCGATACCGGCCGATTACCGTCGCATCCTGGCGCACCTCGAAGGCGGCGCGCACGTCGACGTGATCCGCGGCTCGCTGCGCGAATACTCCGATGCGCTGATCGACGACTGGCTCTCGGAGCTGCTCGACCTCGGCTTCATCGAAGCGGTCAGCGGCGACAGCACCCGCGCGCTGAGCCTGGAAGCCCTGGTCAACGACGGTGTCGCGTTCCGCATCCTCGGCGAGCTGGCCGAGGAGCAGCGCCGCGCCATGGACGCGGCCAAGGAAATCACCGCCAGCCTGCAGCGCAAGCGCGCCTACCTGTCGACGCGCCGGCTGCGCAACCGCGAGCGGCTGCCGAAGACCGCGGCGCAGTGCACCGTGCTGGTGGTGGAAGACGATCCGGACCAGGCGGCGCTCGCCGACCTGCGCGTCAGCATGGCGGGCTACAACGTGCGGCTGGCGCACACCCGGCGCGAGATGTTCACCGACCTGATCACCAAGCCGACGCCCGACGCGGTGCTGCTCGATGTCATGCTGCCCGACGGCGACGGCTTCCAGATCCTCGCCGGCATGCGCCGCCATCCGAAGTTCGCGCTCATCCCGGTGATCATGCTGACGGCGAAGACCGAGGCCGAGGACATCCAGCGCGGCCTCGCGCTCGGCGCCGACGCCTACGTCACCAAGCCCTACAGCAAGGACGTGCTGGCCGACACCCTGCGCCAGGTGCTGCGGCACGCCTAGGGATTTCGGGGTCTGACCCCCTTTTTACGCCGGCGTGCTCGCTTCCTTGAGCAACTCGAGCACCGCGGCGTTCCAGATCTCCGGGTATTCGAGGTGCGGCAGGTGGCCGCAGTCCGGCAGCCGCGTGAGCGTGGCCTGCGGCGCCGCGGCCGCGATGCGCTCGGCGTTGGTGGCGGGTGGGGTGCGGGTGTCCTTTTCGCCGACCACCACCTTGATCGGGCAGTGCACCAGCGCCGCTTCGCTCGGCACGTCGACCGCGGCCATCATGCGCAGCGCCTGCACGTAGCCTTCGGCGTTGACGCCCTCGGCGCCCTTGATCCATTCGATGACCTCGGCGCGCGTGCCCGGCGGCACCAGCGTGGCGGCGTCGTCCTCGCGCATCTTGCGCACGCCCAGGGTGCGGATGCGCTCGGCGCGCTCGTGCAGGCGCTTGTCGCGCTCGTCCTTGAGCAGCGAGCCCCAGCCGGCGGCCGGTCCGCCGAGGATCAGCGCGCGCACGCGCTCGGGAAACAGCCGCGCGAACACCACCCCGGTCGGCGTGCCCCAGGAGTTGGTGCCGATGAACGCCTTCTGGATGCCGAGCGACTCGAGCAGGCGGGCGAGCGCATGCGCGTAGGCTTCCGCGGTGGGCGCCTCGGCCGGCAGCGGCTTGGAGCTGGCGTAGCCCGGCGCGTCCCAGCCGATGACGTGGAAGTGCTCGCCCAGGGGCCCGTACTGCAGGCGCCAGCCGGCGGAGGTCGAGCCGATGCCGTGCAGCAGCACCAGCGCGGGCAGGTCCTTGCGGCCGGACTCGCGATACGAGATGTCGGCGGCGGTCTGTCTTTCGGGCAGCATGGCAGGCCCCTGTTCGATCCGATCGGACAGCGACTTTAACGCGCCGCGCCGAGCGCCGGGAAATAAACCGACGGCTGGTTCGAAAAGGGTATAGCGTGGCCGCATGCTCTACATGCTGATCGGCGTCGTTTCCCTCGCGGTGGGCCTGCTCGGCAACCGCTATTTCTCGGGCTCGGGCTACGGCCTGGTCGGCGACCTTGCCTTCGCGCTCGCCGGCGGGGCCGGCATGGCGGCGCTTTTCCGCATGACCGCCATCTCGACCGAGGTCGGGATGTACGGCGCGCTGGTGTTCGCCGCCATCGGCGCGGGCGGCCTGCTGCTGGTGCGCCGCAGCCTCGGCGAGATCTGAGGCGGCGCGCGACGCAGGCCGGTCGCGCGCGACGTTTTCAGGCGGCTTTTTTCAGCGGCGGCTGCTGCGGCGGCCGGCTCGGGTCCTGCGGCCTGCCGCCTTCGACCAGGCTGAGCGGCACCGCGGCCGGCCGGGACTGCGCCCAGGCGCGCACCGCACGGTTGGCGAGCCAGTAGCCGACGATGATCGCGGCCATGCCGCCCCAGCCGAGGACCGTTTCGCTCTTCCAGTGCCCGCCGAGCAGCCAGGTGCCGGACGCGCCGAGGCCGATGACGATGGCGGTGACGATGAACGGCACCACCACGTAGCTCTGCATGGCGTCCGACAGCCAGGCCGGCACCGGCGTCATGCGCGCGCCGACGATGCCCGCCCGCGCGACCAGCAGTCCGAGACAGAGAAGCAGCACTCCGACCACACCGTACATACGCAAGCCTCGCTTTCCTCGAGCAATGCAGACCGCTACAGTCTGGGCACGCGGCGTTGCGCGCGTATGTCGGCGCGTGCGGCGTATGTAACGTATTGTTCGTGCCCACAGGCTGCCGATGATCGAACTGCCAGAAACCCTCGAGCTCGAAACCGGCGCGGCGCCCAAGGCCGCGGTGATCTGGCTGCACGGCCTGGGGGCCGACGGCCACGACTTCGAGCCGGTGGTGCCGATGCTCGGCCTGCCGGCGGGGCTGTCCCTGCGCTTCGTCTTCCCGCACGCCCCGGTGCGCCCGGTGACCCTCAACATGGGCATGGCGATGCGCGCCTGGTACGACATCCTGCAGCTCGGCGGCGGGCCGGAGGATGCCGACGGCATCCGGTCGTCGCAGCTGCTGCTCGAAGGGCTGGTGGCGCGTGAAGAAAAGCGCGGGGTGGAGGCGTCGAAGGTGGTGCTCGCCGGGTTTTCGCAGGGCGGGGCGATCGCGCTGCAGACCGGACTCAGGTTTTCAAAGCGCCTCGCCGGAATTCTCGCCTTGTCGACCTACCTGCCGCTGGCGCAGACCCTCGCCGACGAGCGCGCGCCGGCGAACTTCGAGACGCCGATCTTCATGGCGCACGGCTCGATGGACGATTTGATTCCGGTGGGTCGTGCGGAAGCCTCGCGCGACGCGCTGAAGGCGATCGGCTACCCCCTCGAATGGCACGCCTACCCGATGGGGCACGCGGTGTGCCCGGAGGAGATCGAAGCGATCGGGCA
>Ga0111143_1014_pt2 | contig 10635 bp, 10 predicted proteins | sample DeeMarSeWOR28_12_FD_80397 | JGI IMG/M metagenome (GOLD analysis project Ga0111143, IMG submission 80397) | Betaproteobacteria bacterium SG8_39 | reverse complement strand
GGCGGCACGCCGGCTGCGCTTGCGGCGAAGAAGGCAACGACTGCCATTCCGGTCGTTTTCTGCGGCGTGACGGATCCGCTCGGCTCGGGGTTGGTCTCGAGCCTCGCCCGGCCCGGAGGCAATCTGACGGGCATGGCAAATCTCAACTCCGAAGTAGTCGGCAAGTGGCTCGACCTGATGCGAGACATCGCACCCGGCATGAAGACGCTCGCCTTCGTCACTGACACGGGCAATGTCTCCTCGATGGGCGCGTTCCACAGCCTGCGGGACGCCGCGCACCGGATCGGCCTCGACGCGCGTGCGTACGATGCGTCACGCGCGGAAATTGTCACCCAGGCGTTCCGCGCGATCGCAGACGAGCGAATCGACGGCGTGGTGGTGGGCGCCTCCGGGCGCATGCTCCCGCACCGGCAAGCGATCGCCGATGCCATTGCCCGCCTTCGGCTACCCGCCGTGTACGCAACGCCGCAGTACCCGGAAGTTGGCGGCTTGATGTCGTACTCTGCGGACCACCTCGCGCTCTGGGCGCGGGCCGCCGAGAAGGTGCACCGCATTCTCGAAGGCGCGAAACCCGCGGATCTGCCGGTCGAGCAGGCGTCGACGTTTCTCCTTGTCGTCAACCTGCGCGCCGCGAAGTCGATGGGGATTGCGATTCCGCAGTCAATTCTCTTGCGCGCCGACCGCGTGATCGAGTGACCGCTTTTTACGGATACCGGCCGCCAGTGACATGACCCTTGCCGCGTTGAGGCCGCCCTGCACGACGCCGCATGGCGTTATGATGGTCGCGTCGGTCAACGCCGTCGAAGGAGGCACTCATGGCTTTCGTACTCGTTCGTCACAAGGTCAGGGACTATGCCAAATGGAAGCGCGCCTACGACGCGCATGCGCCCATGCGGCGGAAAGCCGCGCTGAGGCAAAAGGCGCTGCTGCGCAGCGTCAGGAACCCGAAGGACGTGCTGATTCTGTTTCAGGCGGCAAGCCTGTCGAAAGCAAAGGCATTCACGTCCAGTGCGAACCTGCGCAAGGTCATGAAGGAAGCCGGCGTGGTGGGCAAGCCGGAGATTACGCATCTGAAGTAGCGTCGCGCATCACGCCGCGACTCTTGGTTTTGCCGCGCGCGCGGGAGCGTCTGGCGCTTTTTAGTTAGAGGTCAGTCTCAAGCCGGGTCGGGGTTATCCGACCCGTGGCGCGCGGCGAACGCCGTCAGCGCACGCTGGTATTCGTCCATCGCCGCCGCGCTCACTGGCGTGCCGCACTCGTAGCAGCAGTTGTTCATCCGGTCGAACCAGCGGCAGCCGCATTCGTCGCAGGCCAGCTCGGGCGCGCCTGCAGGGTTATAGAACACCATCGTGCGCTAGCGGCAGGTGCCGAGAAACGGCAGCCCGAGCGCCTCGAGAAATTCGATCCAGCCGCGCTCGCGCAGTTCGTCGCGCGTGCGCAGCACCATGAACAGCACCTGATTGCGGCGCAGCAGGCGCTTCAGTTCGCTGAAGGGCCGCTCGTGCGCGAGTGCCGCCTCGAGCGCGCCGTCCTCGGCGATGAGCAGCACATCGGAAGCGAGCGACGCGAGACCGGCGAAGATGCTTTCCCGCACGCGCATCGCCTGCGGCTCGCGCAGCCAGAGCCGCATCGGCACCGGGTCGGTCTTCGGCATGACGTTGGCGCGGCGTTGACCTTGGGCGTCGATACGCCAGCGCGGCACCAGCGCCGCGCTCGCGCCGGGCACGAGCGGTTCGAACAGCCCGACATGCGCGTCGAGCACCGGCTGCCAGTCGAGCGCGAGCTGGGGCAGCGCGGCCATCAGATGCGCGCCCCGAGCCGGTAGCCTTCGTGGATCGCGGCATCCATGCCGCGCGGCATCAGCGCGTCGCCGCAGCCGTGCAGCTCGTCGACCATCCATTCGAACTCGGCGAACAGCGCCTGGTTCGCGACGCGCGGCGCGGCGGCGATTACCGTGTCGGCGGGCAAGGTCGTCTCGACGCCCTTGGCGTCAGCCACGACCGCGCCGTCGTCGGTGACGCGCAGGAGGCGCGTCGAGGTGAGCACCGGGATCTCGAGCTCCTCGACCCAGGCGGTGTGGCGCCACTTGAAGGTCGGCATGACGTCGCCCGCGATGCGCTTGTCGGCCTCGACCAGCGTGACCTCGGCACCGTCCTTCTTCAGGAACTCGGCGACGACCAGGCCGATCTTGCCGGCACCCACGACCACCACGCGGCGGCCGACTTCGACCCGGCCCGCCGCCACCTCGAGCGCATCGACCAGGCGCTCGCGCCCTGGCATGCCGTCGTACGCGCCGAGATCGATGCGCGCGCCGGCGGCGACCACGCAGACGTCGTACTGGTGCAGCACCGAGCGCATCAGCTTGGCGTTCGCTTCGGTTTTGAGCTTCATCTCGACGCCGAGCTTGGCCGCCATCACCTCGTAGTGCCGCACCACCGACAGCAGATCGTCGGGCCGTGCCAGGTCGCGGCTCGCGTAGCCGAGCAGATTGCCGCCGATGCGCTCGGCGCGGTCGTACACCGTGACCTCGTGCCCGCGGCGGCGCGCGGTGATGGCGAACTCCATGCCCGCCGGCCCCGCGCCGATCACCATGATCTTTTTCTTCACTGCCGCCGGCGTGACCGCGTACTCGGGCTCGACCTCGTGGCCGAGCGCCGGGTTCATGGTGCAGCTATAGGGCAGGTCGCGGAATACGCGCGAAAGGCAATTCAACGAGCCGATGCAGCGGCGCACTTCGTCGAGCCGGTCCTCGGCCGCCTTGTGCACCAGCTCGGGGTCCGCGAGCATCGGCCGGCAGACTTCCCAGTAGTCGAACTCGCCCTTCGCCAGGCAGTCGTTTGCCATGCGCGGATCCGGCAGGCGGTTGCCGAAGGCGATGAGGGTGTCGGGGCACTCGCGCTTGGCGCGCGCAGCGAGATAGTTCCAGTACCCGGGCGCGACGTCGCGGCCGATCGAGGATTCCGGCGCTTCCTGCCAGCCGACGGTGACGCTGATCATGTCGACGCCGCAGCCGGCGGCCTGCTTCATCAGTTCGAAGCACTCGTCCTCGCTGTTGCCGCCCCACTGGTCCATCAGCTCGGCGCCGTTCAGGCGGACGATGAACGGATGCTCGGGCAGCGCCTGCTTCACCGCGTCGATCAGCTCGCGCATGAAACGGCCGCGGTTCTCGAGCGAGCCGCCGTACTCGTCCGTACGCTGGTTGGTGAACTTGGAGTTGAACGAGGCGAGCAGGTAGCCCATGAAGCTCGTCACCTCGACGCCGTCGAACCCGGCCTTGATGGCGCGCCTGGAAGCGTCGACGTGCTCCTGAATGCAGCGCCGGATGTCGTCCTTCGACATCTCGCGCGGCGGGCGGAAATGGGGCAGGGTCTGCGGTACCACTGAGGGCTGCACGCAGTAGCCGAGGTCGATGCCGCCGTAGCGCCCCGCGTGCAGGATCTGCTGGATCGCGACCGCGCCGGCCTCGTGGATGTAGCCGGCGATGGTCTCGAACTGCGGCAGGAACTTGTCGTCGTACAGCGCGACCATGCGGAAGTACGACTTGCCCTCGCCTTTCGCGTCCGGATAGGCGCCCTGGTTGGTGATGATGCCGCAGCCGGTATTGGCGATCACCCGGGTGCGCGCCAGCTCACGCGGCGTGATGTAGCCGTCGCGCGTGTTGTAGTTCGACACGCAGCAGGCGCCGTACTTGATCGAGTTCCTGGTCGGATAGCGGCCGAGCCGACCGGGTTTGAACAGATGGGGAAGCTGGGCCTCCCCGGGGCGTTGGCTCATGCGCGTCTCCTTGCGTGGGGCTCAGTGGCTGCGTTTTTCGGCGGCGAGTTGGGCGGCGATGCGCTCGCGCAGCTCGCGCTTGAGGATCTTGCCGACCGGGCTGGTGGGAAACGCGTCGACGATCTCCAGCCGCTCGGGCAGCTTGAAGCTGGCGATGCGTTTCGCGCGCAGGAAACCGATCAGCTCGTCGAAGCCGAGTGTCTCGCCGGGCCTGGGAATGACGAAGGCGCAGGCCTTCTCGCCGAAGGTTTCATCCGGCATCGCCACCAGCGTCACGGACTTCACCTTGGGGTGGCCGAAGATGTAGTTCTCGACCTCGTCGCAGCTGATCTTTTCGCCGCCGCGATTGATGATGTCCTTGCGCCGGCCTTCGGTGTAGAGCTGCCGCCCGCGCTTGCGCACGATGTCGCCCATCCGGTAGAAGCCGTCGCGCGTGAACCCCTCGCGGTTCTTCTCCGGCGCGTTGTAGTAGCCGCAGATGGTGTAGGGGCCGCGCACGCACAGCTCGCCCGGCGTGCCGTCGGGCACCTCGCGGTCGTCGTCGTCGAGCACGCGGATCTCGTCGTCCTCGCAGATCGGCAGGCCCGAGCTCTCCAGCACCGCCTCGGCATCGGCGTCGAGGCGCACCATGCTGATCAAGCCCTCCGCCGTGCCGTAGATCTCCTGCGCGCGGCAGCCGAGGCGCTGCTGCAGCCGGGCGCGCAGCTCGGGCGCGAGCCGCGCGCCGCCGTTCTGCACCACGCGCAGCGAGGACAGGTCGTGGCGCTCGGGGACCTGCGAATTGAGCCAGGCCGAGATCAGCGGCACCGCGGCCGGGATGACCGACACGCGCTCGCGCTCGATGAGCGGGAACACGGTTTCCGCATCGCCCGCGGGCGCAAGCACCACGCGACCGCCGGCGTACAGCGCCGCCATCAGGCCGGGCGAGGCCAGGTTGTAGTTGTGCGCCAGCGGCAGGATCGGCATCAGCACCGTGTCCTCGCTGAATCCGGCGAGGCGACCGCACTGCTTGGCGTTGTAGACATAGTCGTCGTGCGTGCGCGGGATCAGCTTCGAGAGCGAGGTCGTACCGCCCGAGAGCAGCATCAGCGCGACTTCGCCCGGGTCGAGCGAGACCGCGTCGAGCGTTGCGCGGGCGTCGGCCGGCGTCATCGGCGCATCGAGCATCTCGGCGAGCGAGACCTGGCCGGCAAGCGGCGCGCCGGCGACGAACACCTGCTTCAGTGTCGGACAGGCGGCGCGTATTTCCTCGGCCATCGCGCGGTAGTCGAAGTCGCGCAGCCGATCAGGAATCACGTAGCCCACCGCACCGGCGGAGGTGATGAAGTGCTTCACCTCGGTGTGGCGGTGCGCACGCAGCGCCATCACCGGGATCGCGCCGGCGCGGATCAGTGCGAAGTAGGCGTAGACGAATTCGGGAACGTTCGGCAGCTGCAGCACCACCCGGTCGAGCGGCTGGAGGCCGGCGTGCACGAAGCGCGCCGCGAGACGCTCGACCCGTTCGACGAGCTGCGCATAAGTCAGGCGCTCATCGCCGTGCACCAGGGCAACCTTGTCGGGGCGCACGGCGGCCGCGGCGGCGAGCGCGCCGGGGATGGAGATGCCCTCCCAGTAGCCGCGCGCGCGATAGCGACGCGCGAATGTTTCAGGCCAAGGCGTGCAGCCTGCGAGCATGAACCCCTCCCGGTGCCGAAGGCCCACGCTGCCAGAGCGCTTTGCCGGGGCACTTGAGCTACATCAAGCGCCCCGCCGCCGCCCGTTCAGAACACGAAAACGCCCTTGCCCGTGGTCTGGGTGTCGAACAGGCGGTAGGCCTCGGCGGCCTGGTCGAGTTTGAAGCGGTGCGTGATCAGCTTGGCGAGCGGGATCCTGCGCTCGGCGACGAAGCGTGCGCATTCGCCCTGGCCGACGCTCGAAAAGGTCCACGAGCCGATGAGGGTCAGCTGCCTGCGCAGCATGTCCGGGCTCACCTCGAGCGTGACGTCGCCGCCTTCGCCGACGAAGCACGCCGTGCCCCAGGTCTTGGTACTGCGCACCGCCGCGACGCGCGCCGGCGCCGCGCCGCTGCAATCGAGGGCCAGATCGACGCCTTCGCCGCGCGTCAGCGCCTTCAGCGCCTGCACCGGGTCGGTCGATTTCGAGTTGATCGTCGCATCGGCGCCGAAGTCCTTCGCCAGCTTGAGCCGCTCTTCGCCGACGTCGATCGCGATGACGCGCGCGCCCATCGCCGTGCCGAGCAGCACCGCCGACAGGCCGACCGGTCCCTGGCCGAACACCGCCAGGGTGTGGCGTCCGCAGGTCTGCATGCGGCGCAGCGCACCGTAAGCGGTGCCGGTGCCGCAGGACACTGCGGCGCCTTCTTCGAATGACAGTTCATCCGGCAGCGGCACCAGCGTGCGCGCCGGCACCTTGAGGTACTGCGCGTGGCCGCCGTTTCCGGTGACGCCGTACACGGTGATGCCCTTGCCGCAGAGCTGCGACCAGCCGACGCGGCAATGCGGGCAGATGCCGCAACCGCTGTAATGGTGGTCCATCATGCGCGCGCCGATCGGCGCCTCGGCTTCGGGCACCCCGGGACCGCGCGCCGCGACGATGCCGCAGGGCTCGTGACCCGCGATCACCGGGCCGCCGCTGCCGCCCAGGCCGAGCGCCCCGGCCATGCCCGAGCCGCTGCGCGCCGCACGGTAGGCGTGCAGGTCGCTGCCGCACATGCCCGAGGCCTTCATTTCCAGCACCACCTCGCCCGGCCCGGGCGTCGGATCCGGGAACTCGCGAATTTCGAGCTCACGCTCACCCAGAAAGACCACGCCGCGCATGTCGCCCTCCTCCGGTTTCGATGTCGCCGATTCTAGCGGAGCGCGGCAGCCGGTAGACTCGCGGCCGGGGCGGTGCGTTGCCTAGCGGCGCGCCGCCGTATGCACCCGTGACAGGAGAACCCGCATGGCCGGTAAAGCAAAGTACGTTTTCATCGCGAGCATGGACGTCGACCCCGAGAGAGAAGCGATCTTCAACGAGGTCTACGACACCGAGCACATCCCGCTCATTTCCAAGGTGCCGGGCGTCGTGGCGGCGCGGCGCAACGTGCTGGTGCCGCTGAAGATGTTCATCGGCGGCGAGGTGAAGGCCATCGTCGCCGAAGGCGAGCCGAAGTACAGCGCGATCTACGAGCTGGAGAGTCCCGACGTGCTGACCAGCGAGGCCTGGGCCAAGGCCGTCGATGCCGGCCGCTGGCCGAGCGAAGTGCGGCCCTACACGCGCAACCGGCGGCACACGCTGCGCAAGCTGACGGACGCTTGAGCCGGCGCGCGACCCGACTGCGAGCGGCATGGCCTCACTCAAGCTGACGCGCGAAAGCATCCTCAGCGGCGCGCTGCACGACTCGGCGCGCGCGCTGCTCGGCGCCGGGACGCGCTTCATGACGGCCGAGGAGCGCCAGCGCCAGATTCACGAGGTCATCGCGCGCGCGCCGCAGCCGGAGCGCGTCTGGGTGTTCGGCTACGGCTCGCTGATCTGGAACCCGGCGTTCCATTTCGTCGAGCGGCGTACCGCGCGCGTGCACGGCTACCACCGGCAGTTCTGCCTCTGGGCGCGCGCCGGGCGCGGCAGTCCGGAGAAACCGGGCCTGATGCTCTCGCTCGAGCACGGCGGCAGCTGTCACGGCGTGGCCTACCGGCTGCATCCCAAGCACGTTGCGACCGAGCTCGACGTGGTCTGGCGGCGCGAGATGCTCACCATGGCCTACCGCCCGGTGTGGGTCACGCTGCGCACGCCGCGCGGCCTCGAGCATGCGGTCGCCTTCGCGGCGAACCGCGCGCACGAGCGCTACGTGCGCGAGCTGGGCGAGGCGGCGACGGCGCAGTACCTCGCCACCGGCGCCGGCCCGCTCGGCTGCTGCGCCGACTACCTGTTCGACACCGTCGAGCATTTGCGCGAGCTGGGCATCCGCGACCGGCAGCTCGAGGCGCTCGAGCGGCGGGTGCGGGGCCTGCTGCCGGGCCCGCGAGCGGCTGACGCGGCGTGCGTGTCGTTGCCTCAGCTTAAGGCGCGCGCGCCGGTACCAGCTTCCAGACCTTGCCGGTGTTGCCGACCGGGATGCCCTGCGCGGTGGTGAGCAGGTAGAGCTCGCCGTCGACGTCCTCGGCCAGGCTGTGCAGGCGGGCATCGAGTCGCAGCAGCGGCGTGATTTGCCAGAGCGCATCGCCGGTGGCCGGTGTCGCAGCGAACAGCTGGCCCGAAGGCTTCATGATCGTCGCACTGAAGTCGCCGAACATCAGCGTGCCGTGCAGGTCGGGCAGCGCCTTGCCGCGGTAGACGTAGCCTCCGACGTTGGCGGTGCCCATCGGCTCCACCTTGACCTTCGATTCGCGCCGCTTGACCGAGCCGTTGGCGTACTCGACGACCGGGTCGCGAATCGGCTCCGCGCGTGCACCGACGCGCGGGCAGTCCTGCGGCGGATCGAACATGCGTGCGCGGTCGAAGCAGTGGGTCCCCTCGCGGATCGCCCAGCCGTAGTTTCCGGGACCGTCGACGCGATAGATCGTTTCCCAGAACGATTCGGCGACGCCGTTGACGTACAGGTCGCCGTTGCCGCTGCGATCGAAGGCGATGCGGAACGGATTGCGAAAGCCCCAGGCGTAGATCTCCGGGCGCTGTTCTGACCGGCCGTGAAACGGATTGTCCCGCGGAATCGCGTAGCCCGGATGGCCGCGGTCGACGTCGATGCGCAGGATCTTGCCAGTCAGCCGGCCGAGGTCCTGCGCGTAAGCGTCGTACGTGTGGAAGCGCTCGGGAATCTTGAACGGGTCCTCCGGAATCTCCTCGGCATGGCGGTTCGGGTCATTCGAGCGCGGCGCGACGTAGATGTCGGGCACGCCATGTACGCCGCCGCCGTCGCCGACGCCGACATATAGATAGCCATCGGGGCCGAAGGCGAGGCCGCCGCCGTTGTGCTTGCGGTTGACCCAGTCGAGCTCGAGCAGCACGCGCTCGCTTGCACGGTCGGCGCGGTTCGGGTCGTCTTTCGAGACCCTGAATTCCGACAGCCGCCAGGTGTACGCGGTCTTGCCGCTAAAGGGTGATTGCGGCCGCCGCTTGGCGCTGTAGTTGACGTAGAAAAGACCGTTGCGCGCGAAACTCGGGTGGAAGGCGAGCGCGAGCAGACCGCGTTCGTCGAAGGCCTTGAGCAGAGGCACCATCTGATCGCGCAGGTCGATGAACGGCATCTCCCGCGGCCTGCCCTCCGCGCCCAGGACGTAGACCACACCCATCTGCTCGCCGAGGAAACGGCGCCCGCTGCCGTCTGGCGGCGCGACGAGAAAGATCGGTGCGTTGAAACCCTCGGCGACGAGGTCGACGGCGACCGTGGGCAGCGACTCGCGCGCCGCTGCGCTGCCTATGGCGCAGAGCGCGACAACAGTGACAAGCAGTGGGAATCGTGTCATTTCCGTCATCCTTTGCGAAGATCCGCATCCTGCAGGGCGCGCCAGACGCGCTCCGCGGTCGCCGGCATGTCGAGCTGCGTCACGCCCCGCACCGCGAGCGCATCGAGCACCGCGCTCACCACTGCGGCGAGCGAGGCGGTGCAGCCCGACTCGCCGCAGCCTTTCACGCCGAGCGGATTGGTCTTGCAGGGCACCTCGTTGCGTGCCCAGCCGAACAACGGCAGTTCCGCCGCGCGCGGCAGGCAGTAGTCCATGAAGCTGCCGCTGAGCAGCTGGCCGGAGTCGGGGTCGTGCAGCAGCTGCTCGAACAGCGCCTGGCCGATGCCCTGCGCGACGCCGCCGTGCACCTGGCCTTCGAGCAGCGGCGGATTGACGACGACGCCGAAATCGTTGACCGCGCTGTAGGCGACGAGCGCGACCTCGCCGCTCTCGGGGTCGATCTCGACCTCGCAGGCGTGGCAGCCCGACGGGAAGCTGTAGGCGGTCGGCTTGTAGAAGTCGCTCGCTTCGAGCCCGGGCTCGATCCCGGCGGGCAGATCGTCGCTGTGGGCCGCGCGCGCGACGGCCCCGATCGTCACGCGACGGTCGGTGCCGGCGATGACGAATGCGCCGCCGATGTCGTCGACGACGAATTCGATGTCGGCCGCCGGCGCCTCGAGCCGGTGCGCGGCGATGAGGCGCCCCTTCTCGACGATCGCCTGGGCGCAGTGCACGAACGCGGTGCCGGTGACGGTGGTTTCGCGCGAGCCGCCGGTGCCGGTCGCCACGCCGACGCGGTCGCTGTCGCCCTGCACGACGCGGATGCGTTCTGCGGGAAGCCCGAGCTTCTGCGAGACCATCTGCGTGAACGTCGTCACATGGCCCTGGCCGTTCGCCTGCGCGGTGGTGTACAGGCTCAGCACGCCGTCGGCGTCGAAGGCGGCGCGCACGTGGCTGTCGTAGTAGCCGTCGGGTTCCTGGTAGACCGCAAATCCGTAGCCGCGCAGCCGGCCGCGCGCTGCAGCCTGGGCGCGGCGCGGCTCGAAGGCCGCGTAGCCGGTCAGCGCCAGCGCGTCGTCCATGTTCTTGGCGAAGTCGCCCGAATCGAACACCAGGCCGACCGGCGTGGTGTAGGGCATCGCCTCGGCGCGCACCAGGTTGAGCCTGCGCAGCGCGGCGCGGTCGCGCCCGGTCTCGCGCGCCGCGGCGTCGACCAGGCGCTCGATCAGGTAGGTGAACTCGGGCTTGCCGGCGCCGCGGTAAGGCGCCACCGGCACCGTGTTGGTGTAAGCCACGCGCGTCTCGAGGTGGTAGCAAGGCAGGGCGTAGACCCCGGTGATGCAGCGGCTGCCGCCGGTGGTCGGAATCGTCAGCGCGCTCGCCGTTGCGTACGCACCGGTGTTGGCCATGACGCGCGCGCGTACTGCGAGAAAGTGGCCGT
>Ga0111143_1115_pt1 | contig 11868 bp, 15 predicted proteins | sample DeeMarSeWOR28_12_FD_80397 | JGI IMG/M metagenome (GOLD analysis project Ga0111143, IMG submission 80397) | Betaproteobacteria bacterium SG8_39 | reverse complement strand
GTCGAACTCGCCGCGCGCGAGCGCCTCCAGGATCTTTTGCTCCCCGATCCAGTCGAAGGCCGGCATTCGGCTATTCTAGAGCGCATGAGCCGCCGCGCGTATCGCATCCTGCCCACCGAGGACACGACCTTTCATCCGCGTCTCATCGGCAGGCAGGGCGCGGTGGCGGCGAATTCCTACCTGTCGGTGAACGCCGGCGTGGACGTCCTCAAGGCCGGCGGCAACGCGATCGACGCCGCGGTCGCCGCGACGCTGGTCGAAGGCCTGGTCGATCCGCAGATGCACACCATCGGCGGCGAGTGCCCGATGCTCCTGCGCCTCGCGGGCGAATCGCGCGTCATCGCCGTGAACGGCAACACCGTCGCGCCGGCGGCGGCGACGCCACAGGCGTTTCGCGCGCGCGGCCTGGCCGAGGTACCCGAAGCGGGCATCCTCGCCGCGGGCGTGCCGGCGGCGTTCTCGGCGCTGATCACCGTGCTCGCGCGCTGGGGCACGCGGTCCTTCGCCGAGGTGTCGGCGCATGCGCGCGAGCTGGCCGTGAACGGCTTCCCGCTCCCGGAGGGCCTGCGCGAGCAGCACAAGTACGGCCTGGTCGCGCTGCGCGAGAGGTTCCTCGCCGAGTGGCCGGGCAGCGCGGCGCTCTACCTGCGCGACGGCGAGGTGCCGGAGGTGGGTGTGCCGATGCGCAATGCGGCGCTGGCGCAGGCCTATGACTGGCTGGTAAGCGTCGAACGGGGCGCTGCCGGCGATCGTGTCGCCAAGCTCGCGGCCGTGCACGACGGCTTCTACAAGGGCGACATCGCCGCCGAGATCGATCGCTATTCGAAGGCGCACGACGGCTTTCTCGCGCGCGAGGACCTGGCGCGCTTCGAGACGCAGATCGAATCCCCGGTCAGCCTGCAGGTCGGCGACGCGACGCTCTACAAGTGCGGTTTCTGGTCGCAGGGCCCGGCCGAGCTGCAGACCCTCGCGCTGATGCTGCGCCACGACCTGCGCGCGATGGGCCACGGCAGCGCGGACTACTGCCACCTGCTGGTGGAATGCATGAAGCTCGCCTACGCCGACCGCGAGCAGTATTACGGCGACCCGACGCAGACCCTGGTGCCGGGCGAGGTGCTGCTGTCGGAGGCCTACAGCGCCGAGCGCGCGAAGCTGGTCGACCCGCGGCGCGCGAACCCGGCGCTGCGCCCGGGCGATGCGCGGCGCAACGCGGCGCTGCTGCCCGAAGACGAGATCCTCGCGCCGAAGGGCTGGGGCGGGGGCACGGTGCACGTCGACGTCATCGACGCCCAGGGCAACATGGCCTCGTTCACGCCGAGCGGCGCCTGGCTGATGTCGGCCGAGGTGATGCCGGCGCTCGGCGTTCCGTTGTCGGTTCGCATGATGACCTTCTACCTCGAGCCGGCGCACCATCCGAACGTGGTCGCCCCGGGCAAGCGTCCGCGTACCACGCTGACGCCCTCGCTCGCCTTCAAGGACGGCAAGCCCTGGATGGCCTTCGGCACCATGGGCGGCGACAACCAGGGCCAGTGGCTGCTGCAGTTCACGCTCAACCGCGCGGTGTTCGGCATGACGATTCCGCAGGCGATCGAGGCGCCGCGCCTGTCGAGCGAAAGCTTCCCGGGTTTCTTCGCGCCGCATGTCGGCGTGCCGAACCGGGTGCGGGCCGAGGCGCGCATCGGCAAGAAGGTGCTCGACGAGCTGCGTCGCCGCGGCCACGACATCGACGTCGCGCCGGACTGGACCGAGGGCTTCGTGTCGGCGGCGCAGTTCGACGCGGACAGCGGCCTGATCGAGGCCGGCTGCGATCCGCGCGGCGCCAAGGCGCTGTGCTTCCCGGCGTTTGCCTACGTGTGGTAGCCGCCGGAACCCCGAATCAATCGTAGGCGCGGAAGCGGATCGTCGGATCGCGCTTGATCTGGTCGACCAGCGCCACCTCCCAGCTGAGGTAGGCGCGCGCGTGCTTCTCGTAGTCGCCTTCGTGCTCGTGGTCGTAGGGCTTGTACCAGACGTCGTCGAGTGTCGTCGTTGCGCGCGTCATGCCGGATTCGACCGGCAGGCCGGCGGCGAACCAGGCCGCGTTGCCGCCCTCGAGCACGCGGATCTCGAGGCCCGGCCAGAGCGCCGCGGCCTCCGGCGCGGCGAGCCGCGCCAGCAGGCCGTCGTCCGAGGTCAGCACCAGGCGCGCCGGCGGCGGCAGCTTGGCCTGCGCCGCGGCGAGGCGCGCGCGCACCGCCCACCAGGCGCCCGGAATGTGACGCGCGCGGTAGCGCAGGCTGGTGGCGAGGTCGACGACGCAGGTCGCGGGGTTCGCTGCCAGCGCGTTCAATTCCTGCGCCTGGATCGTCGCGACGTTGAGGGCGCCGGGCACGGCGCGCCTGCGCGGGCCGTCCTCGAGCGGCCAGCCGCCAAAGCCGTCGGCGCCTTCGGGCTCGAGGACGTGCACGTCGTCCCAGCCCATCTGGTTGAGCCAGGAGGCGGTCATCACCGAGCGCACGCGCGCGGGATCGATCAGCACGAGGCGCGCGTTGCGCACGCCGACGTACTCGTCGGTTGCCTGCACCAGCTGGCCGCCCGGGGCGTGGCGCGAAGCGGCGATGCGTTTGGCCTCGAATTCCTCGCGTGTGCGCACGTCGAGCAGGTAGAGCGTGCGCGCCGCGTCCGATTGCCAGCCCTGCACCGTTGCGCGCGTCGCGAACTTCACCTGGAAGCGCGCGGCGACCTTTGCCGCGGCGGCCTGCGCGGCGGCCAGGCCCTGCGCGGACGGCGCGGCGGCGACCGTCTTCGAGCCGTGCTCGCATTCGAAGCCGGCCAGCTCCCAGCCCATGGTGCCGTCCTTCAAGGCGACGACCTGGTTGGGGATGCCAGCGTTGCGCAGCGACTGGCAGCCGATGATGCTGCGTGTGCGGCCGGCGCAGTTCACCACCACCAGCGTGTCCGGGTCCGGCGCGAGGTCGTGCACGCGGTAGACCAGCTCCGCGCCGGGCGCGTCGATGCCCCCGGGGATGTTCATGCGGTGGTACTCGTCGTAGGGGCGCGAGTCGAGGATCACCAGCTTTTTTCCCGATGCCTTCAGCTGCTGCAGCTCCTCGGGCGGGATGCGTGGCGTGTCGTAATGGTGCTCGACGAACTCGCCGAAGGCCTTTGACGGGACGTTGACGCCGCTGAACAGCTCGCCGCCGGCCGCCTGCCAGGCGCTGCAGCCGCCCTCGAGGATCGAGACATCCGTGTACCCCAGCGCGGCGAGCTTCGCCGCCGCGCGCCCGGCGAGGTCCTCGTCGCCGCCGTCGAGCAGCACGATCGGCGCCGTGCGGCGCGGCACGAGGTCCTCGGCCATCAGCTCGAGGCGCGAGAGCGGCAGCGACGCGGCGAAGAAGGGATGGCCCTGGTAATGCACGCCCTGCTCGCGCACGTCGAGCAATGCGAATTCGTCGCGCGCCGCAAGGCGTTCGCGCAGCTGCGATACGGAAACGCGCGCGATCATGCCTACCGGCGGGCGGCGGCTTCCTGCTGCAGCCGCGAGACGACGGCGAAGATGAAGCCGCCCGACCAGGCGCACATCAGGATGCCGACCAGGCCTTCCATCGAAGCGAGCAGCCGCCAGTCTCCGGGAGGCACGACGTCGCCGTAGCCGATCGTGGCATAGGTGACCGCACTGAAGTAAAGCGTCAGCTCGAAACTGGGGTGAACATCCGCCCACAGGTAGGCCACTGCCCAGACCGCGATCTCGACGAGGTGCGCGAGCACGGACCAGATCGCGATCTGCGTGAGCACGCCATAGGCGTGCCACAGCGTGAGCCGCCGATGCGTGCCGTGCTGCAGCCGCCACAGGAGCCAGCCCATGACGGCGCCATGGATCGCGACCGTGATCGCGATCAGCAGCGCGCCGAGCAGCAGCTGTCCGAGCATCGAAATCGTCGCGGCGAGGAGGCGTCGCGCGCCAGCGCTTCAGACCTGCGCGGCGCGCGCCTCGCGGATGTCGGCGTGCGCCGGGAACACCGCCCAGGCGTTCTCCTTCGGCTTGTAGTACTCGCGCTGGTGCAGCTGCTCGAGCGCGAGGCCGTACATGTGGAAGTTGAGGGTCCTGCCGTCGATGTGGATCGAGTGCAGGTCCTCGGGCAGGAAGGCGACGCCGCTGCCCTGGCGCACCATGTGCTGCCCCTTTTCGCGCACGCCGCCCTCGGCGCTGCGGTCGTAGAAGCGGTTCAGCTCGTCGCCCTCGATGCCGACGATCACTGCCCAGGTGGTGTGGTTGTGCGCCGGCGTACCGTAGCTGCCGTTGGCGGCGTTGGCGTAGAGCGCGAAGCGATGATCGGCGTCCTCCGACAGCCGGTACAGGCAGGAGTTGCGCTTGCCGCCGGGCGCGGGCGGCGGAAAGTCGTCCAGCGTGAAGAGGTCGGTGCGCGCGGCGAGCCTGGCCAGGCGCGCCTTGATCTTCTCCAGGCTTTCACGCGTCACGCCCTCGCGCTTCTCGATGGCTCGAATGTCGGCGACGGTGGCCTCGACTTCGCGATTGCGTTCCTGGCTGCGATCCATGCGTCCTCCTTGGTTGAAGCGTTCGATGCAATGCGATCCGGGAGTCTAGCGCCGCGCGCGTTTCGCGCGACTCGGTTTCGCGGCCCGGCGGGGCTTCGCCTTCGCAGTCGCGCGCCCGAATTTCTTGCGCGCCAGCGCGGCGCCGGCGGCGAGCGCCTGCAGCTTGGCCAGCGCCAGCTCGCGGTTCATCGGCGCCATGCCGCAGTTGGTGCAGGCGATCAGCCGGTTCTTCGGCACGTACTTGAGCGCGGTGCGGATCGTCGCCGCGACCTCGGCGGGCGTCTCGACCTTGTCGGAAGCCACGTCGATCACGCCGACCAGAACGTCCTTGCCCTTGAGCAGCGCCATCAGCTCCGGCGGCACGTGGGAGTGAATGCACTCGAGCGAGACCTGGTCGATGCGGCTCTTGGCGAGCGCCGGGAAGATCTGCTCGTACTGGCGCCACTCTTCGCCGAGCGACTGCTTCCAGTCGATGTTCGCCTTGATGCCGTAGCCGTAGCAGATGTGCACCGCGGTCTTGCACTTCAGTCCGCGGATCGCGCGGTGCAGCGCGTCGATGCCCCAGCGCGTGACGTCCTGCATGTAGACGTTGAACGCCGGCTCGTCGAACTGGATGACGTCGACGCCGTCCTTCTCCAGCGCGCGCGATGGCGGTCGGCGATGGTGTCGACGATGGTCATCGGCCCGGGCATGGTGATCTTCAGTTTCCGCTGGGTATGCGCGCGCGCGATGCGTGCCTCGACCTGATGCACGCGGCCCTTGAGCTTTAGCGGTCCGACCACCACCGGCACCATCGCGTCGTAACGGTTGTCGCGGATGCCCATCTTCACCTTGTGCTCGAAATCGATGCCCTCGACCTGCTCGAGGAAGCCGTGCACGAAGTGCTGGCGCGACTGCTCGCCGTCACCGACGATGTCGATGCCGGCGTCCTCCTGCGCCTTCAGCCAGAGCAGCGTGGCGTCGCGCTTCGCCGCCGCGAGCTCCGCGCCGCGCGCGCGCCACTCGGGCCAGAGCTTCTCCGGATCGGCGAGCCAGAACGGCTTCGGCAGGCTGCCGGCGATGGTGGTTTTGAACATCGATATCCTCCTTAGGCGCGACCTTGGGGTCAGACCCCTGTGGATAAGTCTTTCCGCGAAACGCCGATACTAGCTCGCCTAAGACTTATCCACAGGGGTCTGACCCCCTTCTCGCATCGAAAGAAGCCAGCCGACCGCGACGAGCTGCAAAACGCCGAGGATCGCGAACGCGGCGGCGTAGCCGTCGGGCGCGTAACGCCCGTCGCTCACCGGATAGAGGCGCAGCACGGCGCCGATGCCCCATTGCGCGAGGAAGGAGCCGAGAAACATCAGCAGGTTGGCGGCGGTGTTGACGCGTCCGGACATGCCGTGGGCGAAGCGGGTGGTGAGAATGGCGTAGGCGAGCGCCGCGGAGATCGAGCAGAAGCCGTAGACCGAGACGGTCGCCAGCAGCCCGGTGGTGACGCCCGCGGCGAGCAGGCCGAACATGGCCAGTGTCAACACCATGCCGATCTTGTAGACCGTGAGGTGCGAGATGCCGTGCTGCGCGAGCCGGTCGCTCGCCGCGCCGAAGAACACCGAGCCGATGGCGTAGGCGGTGGCGCCGTAGAGCAGGTGCTGCGCGACGGTCGCACGGTCGAAGCCGGCGACGTCGTACATCCACGGCGCGAGCCACAGGCCCTGCAGCGCCTGGTAGGTGGCGTGCGTCACGACGAGCGGCGTCGCGATGCGCCAGAAGGTCCCCGAGGCGAAGACGACGCGGAAGGCCGCCGCCTGGCGTCCGAGGCTGTCGCCTTCGCCGGGCAGCTTCTTCTCGGGAACGATGCTGACGATGAGCAGCGCGGCGATCGGAACGGGCCGAGCAGCGCTTCGACCGGCGCGGTCGCCGACAGGCCGCCGATGCCGCCGACCGCGATGTGCAGCCCGGTGAGCGTCGCCAGGCGCGAGGGCGGAAACCACAGGCTGTAGGCCTTGATCGCGCCCATCAGTCCGCCGGCAACGCCCAGCCCGATCAGCGCGCGCCCGAGCGTCAGCATGGCGAAGCTTTGTGCCAGGCCGAACACCAGTGCGCCGAGCGCGGCGATGCAGAACAGCGCCGCGAGCACGCGACGCGGGCCGTAGCGGTCGAGCAGCACGCCGAGCGGCAGCTGGAACGCAGCGAAGGCGAGGAAGTAGGTCGCGGTCAGCAGGCCGAGGTCGGAGGGTGCGAGCGCGAATTCGGTCGCCAGCTCGCGCGAGATGACGGCGTTGACGTTGCGAAAGAAGTAGGAGAGGAAGTAGCCCGCGGCGAACGGGCAGAACACCACGAGCATCAGCTTCGCGGACAGCCCGTCGTTGCGCGTTGCCGGCCCGGTCACGCGGGCATTGTAGTAGGCTTGCCCGCATGGCTGGACGTGCGCAGCGCAAGGTCGAACCGCGCCGGCTGATCGTTGCGATCACCGGCGCGACCGGTGCCGCCTACGGCCTGCGTCTGCTCGAGGCGCTGCGTGCAATCGGCGGCTGGGAGTCGCACCTGGTGCTGAGCGATGCCGGCGCGCTGAACGCCTGGCACGAGCTCGGCATGAAGCGCCGCGCGATCGAGCGGCTGGCCGACGTCGCCTATTCGCCGAGGGACATCGGTGCGGCGATCGCCAGCGGCTCGTTCCTCACCGAGGGCATGATCATCGCGCCGTGCTCGATGAAGACGCTCGCGGCGGTGGCGCATGCGCATGCCGACGACCTGGTCGCGCGCGCGGCCGACGTGGTGCTCAAGGAACGCCGGCGGCTGGTGGTCCTGCCCCGCGAGACGCCGCTCAACCTCGCGCACCTGCGCAACATGGTGGCGGTCACCGAGATGGGCGGCATCGTCTTCCCGCCGCTGCCCGCGTTCTATGCGCGGCCGAAGACCATCGCGCAGCTGGTGGATCACAGCGTCGGGCGCGTCTTGGACCTGTTCGGCATTCGCGTCGCCCGGCTGCCGCGCTGGCGCGGCATGCGCGAGGGCGCGGTCGACGACCCGGGCGCGAACGACTAGCGCTCGGTGAGCGCGAGGCGCAGCGCGAGCAGGATCAGCAGCCCGCCGGCGATGCGCTCGAGCAGGGTGCGCGCGCGCGAGGCGAGAAAGCCCCGCGCCCGCCCGACGACGAACGACAGCGCGGCATACGAGCCGCAGCCCATCAGCGTGAACAGCGTGCCGAGCAGCGCGAGCTGCGCCGCGACGGGTGCTGCGCGGCCGTCGGCGAACTGCGGCAGGAAGGCGAGAAAGAACAGCGCCAGCTTCGGGTTGAGCGCGGCCGAGAGGAAGCCCTGCGCGAGCAGCGCGCGCGCCCGGTAGCGCCGGCGCGATGCCTCGAGCGACGCGCGGTCGCCGGCATGGCGCACGATCTGCACGCCGAGCCAGACCAGGTAGGCTGCGCCCGCCCACTTGACGACATTGAACGCGACGGCGGAGGCGGCGAGCAGCGCCGCCAGGCCAAGCGCGACCACCGCGGTATGCAGCAGCAGCCCGCCGACCAGTCCCGTGGCCACCAGGACGCCGTCGCGCGGCCCACCGGCGAGGCTGCGGGCGATGACCAGCAGCATGTCGGGTCCCGGCGTGACGATCAGCACCACCGACGCGGCGACGAACAGCGCGAGCGTCTGCGGCTCGATCACCGCAGGAAGCAGCCGTCGGTGACGTCGATCACCGCGCCGTTGAGGATCACCGGCGCATCCGCCGCGAGCCAGCGCACCACCTCGGCCAGCTCCTGCGGCGTCCCGGTACGGTGCGACCACACCCGCTGCATCAGCTCGGCGCGGCGCTCGGGCTGCGCGGCCTTGTTCAGCATGTCGGTGTCGATCGGTCCGGGCGCGACGGCGTTCACCTGGATGCCCTGCGGCCCGAGCCGCGCGGCGAAGCTGCGCGTGAAGCTGACGATGCCGGCCTTGGTGACGCCGTACCAGAGGTCGGTGTGCGCCATGAAGGCCGCGACCGAGGTCAGGTTGACGATCCGTCCCGCGGCGCCCGACGGGTGCGCGCGGTGGCGCTCGAGCATCTGCTGCGAGACCGTGCGGATCAGCTCGACTGGCGCCTTGAGATTCACCGCGAGCGCGCGCTCGCGCGCGGCTTCGGTGTAGTCGTCGATCGCAAGGCCGGGCTGCACGCCGGCATTGTTGATGAGCACGTCGATGCGGCCGAGCGAGGCGACCAGCGCCGCGATGCCCGCGATGTCGGTGAGATCGTAGCGCACCAGGGCGAGCGAGCCGGACTCGACCAGGTCGCTGCCCTCGAAGTCGAGGTCGAGCGCGACGATGTGAAAGCCGTCCGCAGCGAGCGCATCGACAATGGCGCGCCCGATGCCGCGCGCGGCGCCGGTGACGAGTGCAACGCGATGTCCAGGCATTGCCCTCCTCCTCAGCGCGGATACGCCCCGTTGTTCACGTCGAGCGTCATGCCGTTCATGTACTCGGGACTCGCGCTGCCCAGCCAGAGGATCGCCTGCGCGACTTCCTGCGGCGTGCAGGCGCGCCCCGAATACACCGAGCGCATGACGCCGTCCTTGCGCGATTGCGGCAGCTGCTCGTACATCGGCGTCAGCGTCGGCGGATGCCGTCGCGTCCGAGCCAGCCGGCGCAGCTCTTGGTGGTGTTGAGCAGCGCCGCCTTGGTCGCGCCGTACCACAGGTCGGGGTGGCCGGTGAAGGCGGCCACCGAGCCCACGTTGACGATGCGCCCCGCCTTACGCTTGCGCATCTGCGGCGCGAGCGCCTGCATCAGCGCGACCGGCGCCTCGAGGTTGACGGCGAGGATCTCGCGCTTGTGCGCCTCTGGTATCGCGTCGTAGGGCTCGCAGTACAGCGTGCCGGCGTTGTTCACCAGGGTGTCGATCTCGCCCAGCCCGGCGACCAGCGCGGCGATGCCGGCAACCTGGGTCAGGTCGTAGTCGACGCGCTCGAGGCGGGCGTCGCTCAGGTCGAAGCTCGAGAAGTCCTTGTCGAGCGCGAGCACCGTCCAGCCGGCGCCGAGAAAGGCGCGCGCAGTTTCCTTGCCGATGCCGCGGCCCGCGCCGGTGATCAGTGCACGGGGCATGCGACCGATTCGATGCCGGGCATCTTGAAGCCGTCCGCCTCGAGCCCGTCGATCAGCGTCTTCTTCTCGGCCGCGGTCAGCTCGACGAGCGGCGGGCGCAGCCGCTGCCACTCGGCGTCGTCGGCGTAGTGCGCGATCGTCGCCTTGAGCGCCGGGATCATCGGCACCGACTGCACGATCTTGCGCGTCGCCGTGATGCCGGCCTGCAGCGCATCGGCGTCTTTCGCGCGCCAGTTGCGGTACACGTTATCGATCGCCGCCGGATTGACGTTGCCGGTCGCCGTGATGCAGCCCTTGCCGCCGGCGCGCAGCCCCTGGAGCAGGAACACTTCGCTGCCCGGGAAGACGTCGAAACCGGAGGGACCGAAAGCCTCGATCATCGCCTGGGTGTTCGACCAGTCGCCGGAGGAGTCCTTCGCGCCGGCCACGGCCTGCGGATAGGCCTTCAGCAGGCGCTCGATGAGCCCGAGCGTGATCGGCACCGCCGACACCGGGGGGATGTGATACAGGTAGAGCTGCAGCCGCGCATCGCCGACGCGCTCGATCACCTCGGCGAAGTTGCGATAGAGGCCCTCGTCGGACACCCCTTTGTAGTAGAACGGCGGCAGCATCAGCACCCCGCCGCAGCCGAGCGCGACCGCCTTGCGGGTCAGCGCGATCGAATCGGACAGTGCGCAGGCGCCGGTACCCGGCATCAGTTTCGCCGCCGGCACGCCCGCGGCGACCAGGGCATCGAGCAGGTCGGCCTTTTCCTCGACCGACATCGAGTTCGCCTCGCTGTTGGTGCCGAACACCGCGAGCCCTGCGCAGCCCTGCGCGAGCAGCCACTGGCAGTGGCGCACGAAGCGCTCGGCGTCGGGGCTGTAATCGGCGCGGAAGGGGGTGACGACCGGCGCGAGCACGCCGTTGATGCGTGAATTCTTCATGGCGGGGTCCATACAGGGGGAACGTTCAGCGGATTATGCCGCCGACCCCCGCCGGGCGCGAACCGGACGTTCGCGCGACGGCGCGCCGACGGTACACTCGCCCCGGGAGGAGGGTCCGCAAACCCCATGAGCGACGTCTCGCAGGCTTACAACATCGCCGATCTGCGCCGGCTGGCCGAGCGCCGGCTGCCGCGCATGATCTTCGACTTCATCGACGGTGGCGCGGAGGACGAGGTGACGATGCGCGCCAACCGCGAGGCCTACGAGCGGCTGCGCTTCGCGCCGCGCGTGCTGCGCGACGTGGTGAAAATCGACATGCGCTGCGAGGTGCTGGGTGCCGAGTCGCGCGCGCCGATCGTCGTCGCGCCCACCGGGGGCGTCGGCTTCGCCTGGCCGGGCGGCGACCTTGCGATTGCGCGTGCCGCGGCGGCCTTCGGCCTGCCCTGCTGCCTGTCGACCAACACCACCGCCACCATGGAGGCGATCGCCGAGGCCGCCGGCGGGCGCCTGTGGTACCAGCTCTATGTGCTGCGCGACCGCGAATTCACCGACACGCTGGTCGCGCGCGCCGCGGCGGTGGGCTGCGAAGCGCTCGCCGTGACGGTCGATCTCGCTGCCGGCGGCAAGCGCGAGCGCGACATGCACAACCGCTTCACGGTGCCTTTCAAGATGAGCCTCTGGCATCTGTGGCAGGCGCTCATCCACCCGCGCTGGTCTGCGGCGATCGTCGCCAACGGCGGCGTGCCGACCTTCGAGAACCTGCGCGGCATGCGCACGATCCAGGACCCGAGCGCGTCGTCGATCGCGGCCTCGGTGGGCCGCGAGATCGACGCTTCGCTCAACGAGGCCGACCTGCTGCGCTACCGCGAGATGTGGAAAGGCAAGCTGCTGGTCAAGGGCGTGGAGCGCGCCGACGATGCCGAGCGCCTGGTTTCTCTCGGCGTCGACGGCATCTGGGTGTCGAACCACGGCGGGCGCCAGCTCGACGGCGCGGCGGCCACGCTCGACGCGCTGCCCGACATCGTCGCCGCGGTGGGCGGCAAGGTGCCGGTGATCATCGACTCCGGCGTGCGGCGCGGCGCGGACGTGCTCAAGGCGCGCGCGCTCGGCGCGCAGGCGGTCGCGGTCGGGCGGGCGATGTTCTACGGCACCGCCGCGGCCGGCGAGCCGGGCGCGCGGCGCGCGCTCACCATCCTCACCGACGAGCTCGAGCGCAGCATGCGCCTGTGCGGCGTGCCCTCGATCGGCGAGGTCGGCCGCTCGCTGCTGCACCGCGGCTGATCAAGGCGGTCACGGACATGCCCGATCTGCCCATCCTGGTCGTTGGCGGCGGCATCGGCGGG
>Ga0111143_1086_pt2 | contig 12645 bp, 12 predicted proteins | sample DeeMarSeWOR28_12_FD_80397 | JGI IMG/M metagenome (GOLD analysis project Ga0111143, IMG submission 80397) | Betaproteobacteria bacterium SG8_39 | reverse complement strand
GAGGCGGCCGGCTGTTTCCTGCGTCGGGCGCGGCGCGCTGGAGCGCGCTCAGGCGCCAGTCGCTGGGCGACGGAATCATGGATGCCGGAATCCTGCGGCGTTACGAGCTGCTGCTGCGGCCCGAGGCGCTGCGCTGGGCCGACTGGCTCGACGGCCAGCAGGCGAAGATCGACCATGCGCTCGACGCTGCGGAGCGCGAGGCGGCCGGCTGGGGCAGTGCGTTCGACATCGGCCACGTCACGCTGGCCTGCGCGCTCGGCTGGCTCGACTTTCGTTTCGCCGAGTTCGACTGGCGCGCGCAGCGCCCCGCGCTCGCCGCCTGGCAGGCTCGGGTTGCGGCGCGACCTTCGCTGTCGCAGACGGTTCCGGCCGCCTGAGGGCCCGTCTTGCGCCGTGCGGGTGATTATTCAATACTGTGAACTCGATTCCGGCCATATGAAATTATTTCTCGATGCTCGGATTCGCAGCCAATCCGGCCGCCTCGGCCGATCGACAGGAGGAGGGCAACAATGAGCAAAGACAACAAGGACGTCAGTTCGACGCGGGCGATTGCGGGCCGCCGGCGGGTATTGAAGGCGGGTGCCGGGATGGCGGGCGCGCTCGCCCTGGGATTTCCGGCGATCGTGCGCAGCCAGGCGGGCCCGATCAAGATCGGACACCTCACGCCGTTGACCGGCTTTCTCGGCGCGCTCGGCGGCTGGGCCCAACTCGGCATCAAGATGGCCGCGGAGGAGATCAACGCCTCGGGCGGCATCAACGGACGCCAGATCGATCTCATTTCCGAGGATTCGGTCAACCCCGCGACCGCCGCGACCAAGGCGCAGCGCATGTACGAGCGCGACAAGGTCGACGTGCTGATGGGTGAGATCAATTCGGCCTCGGCAAAGACGATCATGCAGGTGGCCGAGCGCAACCAGCGCTTGTTCATGAGTATCGGCCCGCGTTCCGATGCCCTGCGTGGCGCGAATTGCAACCGTTATACGTTCCACGTCGACATCCCGGTGACTGTGATGGTGAACGCCGAAGGCCAGGGACTGCTGCGCGAGGGGTTGATCAAAGGCAAGCGCATCTATGCGCTGACCTCGGATTACCTGTTCGGCCACGACCTCGCCAAGGCGGCGAAGAAGTTCGTCACCGCCAACGGCGGCACCGTCATCGGCGACGAGCTGATCGCCACCAGCGCGACCGACTTCAGCCCGTATCTGCTCAAGATCCGGCAGGCGAAGCCCGACCTTATCGCCACCAACCTCGGCGGCAACCAGGTCACCAACTTCGTCAAGCAGTACGCCGAGTTCGGTCTGCCGTATCCGGTGGCCGGCTTCAACCTCAACACCGCGGACGCGTGGGCGGCGGGCGCCGGCAATCTCGGCGGTATCTGGCCGACGGTCTGGCACCATGAAATAGACACCCCGGGCACGAAGGCTTTCGTCGCCGCGTTCCGCAAGAAGTACGGCAAGACGCCGGAGAACCACGCCTGGATCGAGTACGTCTCTCTGAAAGTCATGGCGCAGGCGATGACCGCGACGAAGTCGACGGACACCAGCAAGCTGATCGCCTACTTCGAGTCCGAGGCGAAGTTCGACCTGCTCAAGCCGCGCATGGGCTATTTCCGCAGCTGGGACCATCAGATGATGCAGGAGGCCTACACCTTCACGGTCAGGAAGCCGGGAACGTATAAGGAGGCCTGGGACTTTCTGCAGTTCAGCGCGGCGATTCCCGCTGCGGACCAGCCGCTGGAGCTCCTCGCTCCGACCAAGGCGGAGAATCCCTGCACGTTCAAGTAGGGCTTGCGGATGCGGGCGCGTCGCGTGTCGACTGCGCGTGACGCGCCCGCATCGGCTGACTGCGCGGCGGGGCCTGTAGCGGGCCCGCTGTCGCGCGCCCGCTCCTGCCGCGACTGAACATGCAGCTTCTGTTCCTCCTCGAGCAGGTGGTGAACGGCCTCGTGCTCGGGGGCTACTACCTGCTGATCGCGCTCGGCCTGTCGCTGATCTTCAGCGTCGGCGGCGTGGTCAATCTCGCGCACGGCGCGTTCTACGCGCTCGGCGCCTACCTGTCGATCGCGGTCGCGAAGCACCTGGGCTTCGGCGCAGGCGTCGTGATTTCGCCGATTGCGGTGGCGCTGCTCGGCATCCTGTTCGAGCGCTTCATCCTGCGTCGCTTCTACACGGCCGACCCGATCCTTTCGCTGCTCGTCACCTTCGGACTCGCCCTGGTGACCGAACAGCTGATCCGCATCATCTGGGGCGCCTCGCCGCTGCCGGCGTCGATGCCCTCCGCCCTGAAGGGGAGCGTCGTACTGGGGGATTTCCTCTTCTCGCGCTACCGGCTGCTGCTGCTCGCCGTGGCGGCGCTGGTGCTCGTCGGCATCTGGCTGCTGCTCAACAAGACCTCGTTCGGGCGCGTCGTGCGCGCCGGCATCCAGCGGCCGGACATGGTGGCTGCGCTCGGCATCCGCCTGCAGCCCTACATGACCGTGATCGTCATGCTGGGCGTCGGCATGGCGGCGCTCGGCGGCGCGCTGTTTGCGCCGATCGCGCTGGTGCATCCCGCGATGGGGGCGGAGATCATCGCCGTCGCCTTTGTGGTGGTCGTCATCGGTGGCCTGGGCAGCTTCTGGGGCGTGGTGCTCGCGGCGCTACTCGTGGGCGTCGTGCGCGGGATCACGATTCATTTCCTGCCGGCCGCGGGCGAAGCGTCGATGTTCGTGCTGATGTTCCTGGTGCTGCTGCTCCGCCCGCGCGGGCTTCTCGGCGAGCGCATCGAGAAGTTCGAATGAGCAACGGTTGGACGCAGGCGAAGCATCGGTCGCTCGTGGTCGGGGTGATGGCGCTCATTTTGCTGCCGATCGCGATGCACTTGCTCGGTCAGGGCACGAACACGGCGTCGCAGGTCGTGTGCTTCGCCATTGCCGCGCTCGGCCTGAACATGCTGGTGGGATTCACGGGGCTGCATTCCTTCGGCCACAGCGCCTGGTTCGGCATCGGTGCCTACGCCGCCGCGATCGCGCAGCGGCAGTGGTTCGACGGACAGATCGTGCTGCCGCTCCTGTTCTCCATGGCCTTCGTCGCCGCGCTGTCCACCCTCGTGGGCCTCCTCATTCTGCGCCGACGCGGCGTGTACTTCGCTCTGCTCACGCTGGCATTCGTGGCGCTCACCTACACCATCGCGTTCCGCTGGACCGCGCTGACCGGTGGCGAGGACGGGCTCGGCGGCCTGCAGCGGGGCGGCTTCGGGCCGATTGATTTGGACGATTCGGAGGTCTACTACGGATTCCTCGCGCTGGTCGCGCTCGGCGTGCTGTACATCCTGTTGCGTGTGACGCGTTCGCCCTTCGGTCACGTGCTCGTCGCGATCCGCGAGAACCAGCAGCGCGCCACCTTCCAGGGATACAACGTCGACCGCTACCGGCTCGGGGTGTTCGTGCTCTCAGCGGTCGTGACCGGGCTGGGTGGCGCGTTGCTGGGCTTCCTCAACTATCTCGTCTCGGCCGAGGCCGTGTCGGTGGAGCTGTCCGGTGAGCTGCTGGCGATGGTGGTGATCGGCGGGATGCACCACATCCTGGGCCCGGCCCTCGGGGTGCTCTTCTACATCCTGTTTCGCGAGCTGTTTTCGGTCTGGACCGGCAACTGGCTGCTGTGGTTCGGGCTGGTCTTCGTCGGTTTCGTGATCTTCTCGCCGAGCGGGCTGGTCGGCATCTGGGCGAAGCTCAAGCGGCGCTGGTGGCCGCCGCCCGAAGAGGCCGCGGCCATGAGCGCGCGCACGATTCGCGAAGGCGTGCCGCTGCCTTCGTTCCTGCGCGCCAACGCGCGACAGGGCAGGGTGCTCGAGGTCGACTCGGTCTCCAAGAACTTCGGTGGCATCCGGGCGGTCGCGAACGCGCAGCTCGCGATCGACGCGGGCGAGATCCATGCGCTGATCGGTCCCAACGGCGCCGGCAAGACCACCGTGTTCAATCTGGTGTCGGGTCTGTTCGCGCCTGACGCGGGCCGCATTCGCCTCGAGGGTGAGGAAATCGAGAGCCTGCCGCCGTACCGGATCTGCCAGCAGGGCATCGCCCGGTCGTTCCAGATCACCAACCTGTTCAAGGGGCTGTCGATCTACGAGAACCTGCGGCTGTCCCTGCAGGCGCGGCATCCGGCGCGGTTCAACGCCTGGCGCGACATCGACAGCTATCCCGAGATCCACGCGGAGACCGCGGAACTCATCAAATTTCTCGGCCTGGAAGGCATCGAGGCGATCGAGGGCGGCGAGCTCTCCTACGGCGGGCAGCGGCTTCTGGACATGGGCATCGCGCTGGGCTCGAAGCCTCAGGTGCTGTTGCTCGACGAACCGTTGGCCGGCCTGGCGGCGGCCGAGCGCGAGCGCGTGTCGAACCTGATCAAGTCACTGGTCGCCGGCATCCCGGTGCTGATCGTCGAGCACGACATCGATCGCGTGCTCGGTTTCTCGCAGCACGTCACCGTGATGAACCAGGGCGAAGTGCTGATGGCCGGCACGCCCGACGAAGTGCGCGAAGACCCGCGCGTCCAGGCGGTCTACACGGGCAGCGGGACGCCGCCGGTCAGCGCCCGCGTCGCGAGCGAAGCGGGCGCGCGCGCACCGCTGCTGCGCTTCGAGCGCGTCAACGCGTTCTACGGCAAGAGCCATATCCTCACCGATGCGTCGCTCGACGTGCGCGAGGGCGAGATCGTGGCGCTGCTCGGGCGCAACGGCGCGGGCAAGTCGACCCTGCTCAAGACGCTCACGGGTCTCGTGCCGCCGGCCTCGGGAACGATCGAGTACGCGGGGCGCGACATCGCCGGCCTGGCGGCGCCGGACATCGCGCGCATGGGCATCGGCTATGTGCCGCAGGGGCGCGGGCTGTTCGCCGGGATGACCGTGGCGGAAAACCTCGCACTCGGGCGCTTGGCGCGCGCCACCGACGGGGCGAACGGCATCGTCTGGAGCGAAGACAGGATCTTCGAATATTTTCCGCGCCTCAAAGAGCGGCTGCACGTTGCCGCCGACTATCTCTCGGGGGGCGAGCAGCAGATGGCGGCGGTCGCGCGTGCACTGTCGGGCAACGTCAGGCTGCTGCTGCTCGACGAGCCCTTCGAGGGTCTCGCGCCGACGGTGGTGCAGGAATTGTTCAAGGTCTTCGACGCGCTGCGCCGGCACGTCTCGATCGTGATCGTCGAGCACAACCTGGACCTGGTGCTCGCGCTGGCGGATCGCGTGTTCGCGCTCGAGCGCGGCGCCGTATTCCACGAAGGGCCTGCGCAACGCCTGCTCACCGACCTGGACTACCGCAAGCAGATCCTGTGGCTGTGATGATGACCTTGAACGCAAGGAGCACGCGATGACGAATCCGAATGACACTGCCGCCGGCATCACCGAGCCGGGCGGCGCCTACCGCATCCTGGTCGACGGCGCGTGGGTGGCGGGCAAGGGCCCGGTGCGCGCCGTCAACGACAAGTACCGTCTGCAGCCCGGCGCGCAGGTGACGACCGCCGACGCAGATCAGGTGACGCAAGCCGTGGCCGCTGCGCATCAGGCCTTCCGGGGCGGCGCGCCCGGCCCGTTCGAGCGCGGCGCGATTCTCGAGCGCGCCGCCGTCCTGCTCGAAGCGCGCAGCGCGGACCTGGTGCGCACCATGCAGATGGAAGCCGGATTTACCGCCTCGGACGCGGGCGGCGAGGTACGCCGCTGCGTCCAGACTCTGAAGCTCTCGGCCGAGGAGGCGCGCCGCCTCGCGGGTGACGTCATTCCGCTCGCCGGCGCACCGCAGCAGGCCGGCCGCGTCGGTTTCACGCTGCGCGTGCCGCTCGGTGTGGTGGTGGCGATCACGCCGTTCAACTCGCCGCTCAACACGGTCGCGCACAAGATCGCGCCGGCCTTCGCCGCCGGCAACGCCGTGATTCTGAAGCCGGCGTCGCACACGCCGCTGACCGCCTGCATCCTGGTCGAGGTGCTGCTCGAGGCGGGCATGCCGCGCGGCTTTCTCTCGCTGCTCTACGGCAGTGCGGACGTCGCGGAACGCCTGCTCGACGATCAGCGCGTGCGCTTCTTCGCGTTTACCGGCAGCACCGAGGTCGGGCGCAAGATCCAGCAGGCCGCCGGCCTGCGGCGCACGCAAATGGAGCTCGGCTCGATCGCCTGCACCATCCTGTGCGACGACGCGAACCTGGACAAGGCGCTGCCCAAGGTCATCAACGCGAGCTATCGCAAGGCGGGGCAGGTCTGTACCTCGATCCAGCTGCTGCTCGTGCACGAAGCGATCGCCGGCGAGCTGCAGTCGCGTCTCGCCGAGATGGTGAAGGCGCTGCCCTACGGCGACCCGACCCAGCCGGACATGGTGGTCGGGCCGCTCATCAGCGAGCAGGAGGCGGTGCGCGTCGAGGCCTGGATCGAGGAAGCGGTGGCGCAGGGCGCCAAGCGCCTCGCGGGCGGGCCGCGCAAGGGTGCGGTCGTGCCGCCGACGCTGCTCGCCTCGATCAACGATTCGATGAAGGTCGGCTGCCGCGAGGTGTTCGGCCCGATTCTGTGCATCGTGCCGTTCGCGTCGCTGGACGAGGCGATCGCGCGCGTCAATGCCACGCCCTATGGACTCGCCTGCGGCATTTTCACCAACCGGCTGGACGACGCCTTCGCCGCCGCGCGCCGCCTCGAGGTCGGCGGCGTGCATATCAACGAGACCTCGAGCTCACGCGTCGACCTGATGCCGTACGGCGGCTCGAAAGACAGCGGCTTCGGCCGCGAGGGCCCGCGCTACGCGGTCCACGAAATGACCGAGGAGCGCATCGTCAGCTTCGCTTTCGGCTAGGCGGGGCCGTCCCTCAGAACTGCGCGGCGTACTGCGCCGGGTCGATCTTCGCGCCGACCACCAGCGGCCGCTCGCCCGGGCGCTGGTCGCCGAGCACGCGCAGCGACTCGACGATGAGTTCGGCGACATTCACTGCGCTACTTGCGCTGCGCGAAGAACGCGGCCACCGCGGCGTCGTGCTCCGGCGTATGGTGGGCGAGCGCCTGCAGCGCGGCCGAGAGCTGCAGCGTTTCGTCCAGCCGCGCGGTTTGCGCCTGGCGCAGCAGGCGCTTGGCCATGCGCAGCGCCGGCGCCGGGTTGACGGCGATGCGCGCGGCGAGCGCACGCGCGGCGTCCATCAGCGCGTCGTGCGCGACGACCTGCGCGACCAGGCCGATGTCGAGCGCGGCCTGCGCGTCGATGGTGTCGCCGGTGAAGGAAAGCTCGGCCGCGCGCTGGTAGCCGATCGCGCGCTGCAGCAGCCAGGCGCCGCCGTCGCCCGGCACGATGCCGAGCTTGACGAAGCTCTCGGCGAAGCGCGCCTTCTCCGAGGCGATGCGGATGTCGCACATGCAGGCGAGGTCGCAGCCCGCGCCGATCGCCGGGCCGTTGACCGCGGCGATGGTCGGTACCTCGAGCGCGTGCAGCGCGAGCGGGATCTTCTGGATGCCGCCGAGGTAGCCTTGCGAGATCTCGAAGGGGGTGCCGCCGGCGATGCCCTTCTTGTCGCGCATGTCCTTGACGTTGCCGCCGGCCGAGAACGCGCTGCCGGCGCCGGTGAGGATGACGACCTTGACCGTCGGGTCGCTGCGCACCCGCTCGCAGCAGGCGACGATTTCGTCCCATTGCGCCTGGGTCGACAGCGCGTTGCGTTCCTCGGGACGGTTCAGGGTGAGCGTGACGACATCGCCGTCGCGCTCGAACAGCACGAAATCGCTCATGCGGTGTTCTCCGGTTTCATCAGCGTGGTCACCGCGCGCCACACGCCGCCCGCGGCGAGCGCACGATCGCCGAGCCGCTCGGCCGCCCGCAGCTCGCCGCCGCGCAGCAGCTGCAGCTCGTCGCGCCAGCGCAGGAGATCCAGGCTGTACCGGTGCAGCGCGTACTCGCGCGTAAAGCCGATGGCGCCGTGCACCTGGTGACAGACGTCGTAGACCACGTCGACCGCGCGGTCGGCGACCACCGCCGCCGCGTCGAGCAACGCTGGCATGCGCGCGCCGGCAATGCCCTCGCGCGCCGCGCAGGCGAGGGCGAGGTCGCTGAGTACGGTGCAGACGGCGATCTCCTCGGCGGCGATTGCCAGGCTGTGCTGGATGGCCTGGAACTTGGCCAGCGGCCGGCCGAACTGCTTGCGGTCCTGCACGTACTGCACTGACAGCTCGAGCGCCGCGTCCATCGCGCCCGTGATCTGCAGGCAGCGACCGAGCGCAAGCGCGGCCGCCTTGTCGTCGGCCATCGCGGGTGCCGCGCTCGGGCAGGCGTAGCGGCCCGGATCGTAGGCGATGCTCGCGGCGCGGTCGCCGGTCACCAGCAGCCGCGCCATGTCGACCGGTGCCGCGGCGCGCGCCTGCGCGCGCAGGATGGCCGCGGCGTCGAGCCAGGCCTCGCGCGCGTCGGCGGCCGGCAGGGCATCGGCGAAGCCGAGCTCGATGACGGCCTGTAGCAGTGCGTTGCGCTTCTCGGCGCTCGGCTCGCCCGCGAACCACCTGGCGGCGAGGTCGTCGAAGGCGCGCGCGGCGGCATCGGCCACCATCGGATCGATCGCCAGCGCGGGTGAAAGCCTGTCCTGTGGCGTCGCGCTCATCAGCGGATCCCCAGCCCGCGCGCAACGATGCCACGCAGGATCTCGCGCGTGCCACCGCGCAGCGTCCACGACGGCGAATACAGGGTCGTCTCGGCCAGCGCCGTGAGGTACTCCGCGCCCGGTGCGCTGAGCTCCGGCTGCAGCGTGCGGAAGATCGCAATCTGGTCGCGCTCGAAGGCGTTGCCGAGGTCCTTGATGAGCGAGGCTTCCAGGTTCGGCATCTCGCCCTTTTGCAGCAGCGCGGCGACGGCGATCGACATCGCGCGCAGCCCCACCAGCTTCGCGCTCATGCGGCCGAGCGCCGCACGCAGGCGCGGTGCGGGTGAAGGGCCGGCGCCGGCGAGCGCCGCCTCGACCAGGCGGATGCAGCTCAGGTAACGCTCCGGGCCGCTGCGCTCGAAGGCAAGCTCGCTCGTCACCTGGTGCCAGCCGTTACCGGCCGCGCCGACCAGGCGGTCCTCCGGCACGAACGTGTCCTGGAAGATCACCTCGTTGAATTCCTGCTGCCCCGCCATGTTGACGATCGGGCGCACCTTCACGTCCGCCGCCTTCAGGTCGACGATGAACTGCGACAGCCCGTCGTGACGCGATGCGCCGGCCTCGCCGGTGCGCGCAAGCACGATTGCGAAGTCGTTGCGGTGGGCGAAGGTGGTCCAGACTTTCTGCCCGTTGATCTTCCAGCCGCCCTCGGCCTGGGTCGCGCGCGTGCGTACCGAGGCGAGATCGGAGCCCGAATCCGGCTCGCTCATGCCGATCGAAAAGAAGATCTCGCCGCGCGCGATGCGCGGCAGAAAGGTTTCGCGCTGCGCCTCGGTGCCGAAGCGCAGCAGCAGCGGCCCGCTCTGCCGTCGGCGATCCAGTGCGCCGCCACCGGCGCGTTGGCCGCGAGCAGCTCCTCGGTGACGACGAGCCGCTCGAGCGTGCTGCGCGCGTGACCGCCGTACTGGCGAGGCCAGGTCATGCCGAGCCAGCCGCGCGTGCCGAGACGGCGCGAGAATTCAGGGTCGTAATGCGAGGCAAAGTCGCCGCCCCGCTTCCAGCGTCCGGCGGCCATCTCCTCGGCGATGAAGGCGCGCACCTCGGCGCGCAGGGCTTCGGCCTCGGGCGGCAGGTCGAAGACCGGAAAGTGAAAGCGCATGGCGCGCAGTCTGCCCTAAATGCTGCGCGGACGGCACGCTCGGTTCGCGCCCGGCATAATGCAACCGGTTCTTCGAGCGGCGGATCGGTGGCGGACGGCATAGGGGTTCTCGGCTACGCGGTGCGCGGCCGCGTGGTGGCCAAGTACGTCGGCCAGCTCGCCCTGGTGCTGGCCGGGCTGATGGTGCTGCCGCTCGGGCTTGCGATGGTCGACGGCGAGAGCGCCTTCGCGCTGCGCTTCGGCGCGGTCTGCGCGCTGCTCCTGGTACTCGGTGCGCCGCTCGCCCGCCTCGCCGTGCCCGCGCAGATCCAGGTCAACGAGGCGCTTGCCACCATCGCGGTCGGATACCTGCTTGCCTCGCTCGCGCTCGCGTATCCCCTCGCGGCCGGCGGCCTCGCCGGGATCGATGCGCTGTTCGAAGCCGTCTCGGGCGTCACCACCACGGGCCTCACCACGATCGCGGAGATCGAGCGCCAGCCGCGGGTGTTCCTCTTCGCGCGCGCCTGGGCGCAGTGGATCGGTGGCCTCGGCATCGTGGTGCTGTCGGTGGCGTTGCTGCTCGGCAACCACGTCGCAGCGCGCCGCCTGGTCGACCCCGAAACCGCCGGCGAAAACCTCGCAGCAACGATGCGCGTGCACGCGCGCCGCGTGCTGGTGGTGTACGTCCTCCTCACGCTGGCGGGAATCGGCGTCGTCGGCGCGCTCGGGCTCGGCGGCTTCGAGGCAATCGCGCACGTGCTCACCGCGGTTTCGACCGGCGGTTTCTCGACCCATGGTGACAGTCTGGCCGGCATCGAAAGCGGCGCCGCACGCAGCGCCTTGCTGGTGATCGCGCTGCTCGGCGCGGTCTCGCTGCCGCTGTACCACCGCGCCTGGGTCGGCGGCTGGCGGCGCTTTGCCCAGGACCCGGAGCTGCGCGCGCTGCTCGCGGCGAGCGCGCTGTTCGCTGCCGCGCTGTGGTGGTGCCTGCCCGCGGATCTCGGCCTCTCTGCGGGCGAGGGCGCGGCGCATGCCGCTTGGCTGGCGCTCTCGGCGCAGAGCGGGACCGGCTACTCGACCCTGTCGATCGCCGAGCTCGGGCCCTCGGCGATGTTCGTGCTGCTCGTTCCCATGGTGCGGAGGCATCAAGCTTCTGCGCCTGCTGCTGCTGCTGCGCCTGCTGCAACTGCTGATCCGGCGCACCGCATTGCCGCCGCATGCCGTGGCCGACGTGCACTTCGGTGGGCGCATCGTGAGCGCCGAAGAGCTGGCGCGCGCCCTGCTGCTGATGCTGCTGTTCCTGCTGACGGTCGGCCTGTCCTGGCTGCCGTTCGTCGCGCTCGGCACGGCGCCGCTCGAGGCGCTGTTCGAGGTGGTTTCCGCGGTCGGCACGGTCGGCCTGTCGAGCGGGGTCGCCGCCCCCGACCTCGATCCCCTGCTCAAGCTGGTGCTGATCGCCGACATGCTGCTCGGGCGGGTGGAATTCGTCGCGCTGCTGGTTCTGCTCTATCCTCGAACCTGGATCGGCAAACGGGCATCGACCTGATGCGAGCCGTTTTCATCGGCGCAAGCGCCCTCTCCGTGATGACCGCGCGGTTCCTGCTCGGGCGCGGCCACGAGGTGGTCGTCATCGAGAAGGACAAGGAGGCGATCGACGCGCTGTCGACGGAGCTCGACTGCGGCTTCCTGCATGCCGATGGCAGCAAGCCCGCGGTGCTGCGCGAGGCCGACCCCGAGCACACCGACGTGCTGTTCTGCCTCACCGGCAGCGACCAGGCGAACATCATCTCGAGCCTGGTCGGCCGCTCGCTCGGCTTTGGCCGGGTGGTGACCAAGATCAACGATCCGGAGTTCGAGCACATCTGCATCGAGCTCGGGCTCGAGGACATGATCATTCCGGCGCGTACCGTCGGGCGCCACCTGGCGGAGATGTTCGAGGGTTTCAATCCGCTCGAGATCTCGGCAATGATCAAGGCCGAGGCGCGGGTGTTCTCCTTCGTCGCGCGCGAGGCGGATGCGCGGCCGATCGTCGCGCTCGAGCTGCCCGACAAGACACGGGTGATCTGCATCTACCGCGACGAAAAGTTCCTCCTGCCGGAAGACGGCGACCGTCTCAAGGCGGGCGACGAGGTTGTGCTGATCACCCACGTGCGCAACCTGCCGGTGCTCGCCGAGCGCTGGACCGCCAAGTAGCTACCCGGCCGGGCGCAGCGCGCGCCACGGTGCTCAGTCTGCTTAGAGCGGGTCGATCTCGGCCTCGAGCGGCAGGGCGTCCTCGCCACGCGGCGCCGGGGCGGCGCCCATCAGGTCTGCGACGTCTTCCAGCGCGTCGATCAGCACCGCCTGGCCCGCCGCATCGAGCTGCGCAAAACGCGACACGAAGCGCTCGTGCAGGAATGGGGGGGCGGCGTCGAGCGTCTGCGCGCCGCGCTCGGTGAGGCGTGAATGCACGACGCGGCGGTCGTCCTCGTTACGGTAGCGCACCACCAGGCCGCGCGACTCGAGCTTGTCGAGAATCGTGGTGACGGTGGCCGGGCTGAGGCTCGCCGCCTCCGAGAGCCGCCCGGTGGTCACTTCGCCCAGGGTGCGGATCGCGCGCAGCACGACGAGCTGCGGCAGCGTGATGCCGAGCGCACGGCCCAGCTCCTTCGAATGGCTGTCGACGGCGTGTACGATGCGCCGGATCGCGGCCAGAACTCTTCCTTCGGACTCAGTCATGGATTCAATTTGACATCAAAACGTTAGTGGTGTAAAGTTTCGACATCGAATGAAATGCATAACTTACTGATTAATGTGCGGAATTTCTGGAGAAATCACCTTTAACGGTGATTCGGCTTCGACAGCGGCCCTCGAGGCCATGAACGACGCCATGCAGGCGCGCGGACCGGACGCTGCGGGTCTCATCGCCCGCGGTCGCGTCGGCTTCGGCCACCGCCGGCT
>Ga0111143_1062_pt1 | contig 12992 bp, 13 predicted proteins | sample DeeMarSeWOR28_12_FD_80397 | JGI IMG/M metagenome (GOLD analysis project Ga0111143, IMG submission 80397) | Betaproteobacteria bacterium SG8_39 | reverse complement strand
CTGCGCGCCGCCGCGGCGCGCCGGGGTCTCGACTTCGTACACCTGGCGACGGAGCGATACTTCTTCGCCATCTCCCGCCGCGCGCTGCGCGGCCCAGGGATGCAGGCGCTCGAGCGCGCACTGCGCAGCCCGCAGTTCGCGCGGCGCGTGCGGCGGCTGCCGGGGTACGATGCCACGCATGCCGGAGAACGCGAATCGATTCCCGCCGCCCTGTCGTGGATCCGGCGTGGCGACTCGCGCCGGGCCGCGCGCGTACAGGCATGACGGCGCGGCGCGTTAGCTACCTCGCCGCGAGCGTCACGCTGCTCGCGCTGGTCGCGCTGGCCTTCGCCGTCGGCCGCTACCCGATCTCGCTCGGCGAGCTTGCCACGCTCCTCCGAGCGCTGCTCACCAACACGCCGCACGATCTCGGGTCGAACGTCGACAGCGTCGTGCTGCAGGTGCGCGGACCGCGCGTGCTTGCCGCACTGCTGGTCGGTGCCGCGCTCGCCGCCGCCGGCACCGCCTATCAGGGCATGTTCCGCAATCCGCTCGTCTCGCCCGACATTCTCGGCGTGTCGAGCGGCGCGGCGCTCGGCGCGGTGCTGGCCATCTTCCTCTCGCTCGGTGCGCTCGGCATCCAGCTGTTGGCGTTCGCCGGCGGGCTCGCCGCGGTGGCGCTGGTCTACGGCGTCGGCGCGCGCCTGCGCGGCCACGATCCACTGCTCGCACTGGTACTTACCGGCGTCGTGATCGGCACGCTGCTCGGCTCGGCGATCGCGCTGCTCAAGTATCTCGCCGACCCGACCAACCAGCTGCCGGCGATCACCTTCTGGCTGCTCGGCAGCCTCGCCGCGGTCGCGCCGGGCGATCTCGCCATCGCCGCGCCCTTCGCGCTCGCCGGGCTGCTGCCGCTGCTGCTGCTGCGCTGGCGCATGAACCTGCTCGCCCTGCCCGATGACGAGGCGCGCGCGCTCGGCGTGAACACGCGGCGGCTGCGCGCCATCGTGGTTGCTGCGGCGACCCTGATGACTGCCGCCGCCGTCGCGCTGAGCGGCATCATCGGCTGGATCGGGCTGCTCGTGCCGCACGCCGCGCGGCTTCTGGTCGGACCCGACTTCGGCCGGCTGCTGCCGCTCGCGATGCTGATTGGCGCGGCCTTCCTGCTCGCCGTCGACACGCTGTGCCGCACGCTCGCCACCATCGAAGTACCGCCCGGCGTGCTCACCGCGCTGGTCGGCACACCCGTGTTTCTCTGGCTGTTCGCCGTCTCGCGCAGGACCTGGTGATGCTCGCCGTCGACAACCTGGCCTTCGGCTTCCCGGGCCACACCGTCGGGCGCGAGCTGAGCTTCGCGCTCGCGGACGGCGAGATCCTCTGCGTGCTCGGCCCGAACGGCAGCGGCAAGACGACCCTGTTCCGCACCCTGCTCGGGCTGCTTGCGCCGCAACACGGCTCGATCGCACTCGACGGCGCGGCGCTGGAGGGCCTGCCGCGCGCCGCCATCGCGCGGCGCATCGGCTACGTGCCGCAGGCGCACGCCGGCTACTTTGCCTACTCGGTGCGCGAGATGGTGCTGATGGGCCGCACCGCGCACCTGGGCGCCTTCGGCACGCCGGGCCTGCGCGACCGCGCGCTGGCCGACACCGCCCTCGAGACGCTCGGCATCGCGGCGCTCGCCGATCGCCCGTTCACCGAGATCTCCGGCGGCGAGCGCCAGCTGACGCTGATCGCCCGCGCGCTCGCCCAGGAGGCCGGCCTGCTGGTGATGGACGAGCCGACCGCGAGCCTCGACTTCGGCAACCAGGTACGGGTGCTCGAGCGCCTCGCGCAGCTCGCCGCGCGCGGCATCGCGGTACTGTTCTCGACGCACGACCCCGACCACGCCTTCCTCTGCGCGCAGCGCGCGTTGCTCATCGCAGAGGGTCGCGCACTCGCGCTCGGCGCACCGCGCGACGTGATCCGCAGCGATACGCTCGAGCGGCTCTACGGCGTATCGGTGCGCATCGTCGAGACCGCGGGCGGCGCGCATACCTGCGTGCCAAGTCTCGGCCGGCAGACGTGAATCCGGACCCGCAGGGCGGCGTCCGCTTCGCCGACGCGCTGCGCTTCTGGCTAAAACTCGGCTTCGTCAGCTTCGGCGGGCCGACCGGGCAGATCGCGATCATGCATCAGGAGCTGGTCGAGCGCCGGCGCTGGATTTCGGAAAACCGCTTTCTGCACGCGCTCAACTACTGCATGGTGCTGCCCGGCCCGGAAGCGCAGCAGCTCGCGACCTACATCGGCTGGCTGATGCACCGTACCCGGGGCGGTCTCGTTGCCGGCGGCCTGTTCGTGCTGCCCTCGGTGTTCATCCTCGTGCTGCTGTCGTGGATCTATCTCGCCTTTGGCGAGGTGCCGCTGGTCGCAGGGCTGTTCTACGGCATCAAGCCGGCGGTGACGGCCGTCGTCGTCGCCGCCGCAGTGCGCATCGGTTCGCGCGCGCTGAAAAACGCCTGGCTCTGGTCGATCGCGGCGGCCGCCTTCGTCGCCATCTTCGCACTCAAGCTGCCGTTTCCCGCCATCGTCATCGGCGCAGGCATCGTCGGCTACGTCGGCGGGCGCGTCGCACCCGCCCGCTTCAGGGCGCTGGCCGGCCACGCGGGCGCGCAGCAGGGCTTCGGACCCGCGCTGATCGACGACGATACGCCGACCCCGGCACACGCACGCTTCAGCTGGGGCCGGCTGTGGGCCATCGTCGGCGTCGGGCTCGCGCTCTGGGCGCTTGCGCTCGGACTGCTCGTTTCCCTCGTCGGCTGGAGCGGCACGCTCGCCCAGATGGGCTGGTTTTTCACCAAGGCGGCGCTGCTCACCTTCGGCGGCGCCTACGCGGTGCTGCCCTACGTCTACCAGGGGGCGGTCGAGCACTATGGCTGGCTCAGCGCGACGCAGATGATCGACGGCCTCGCACTCGGCGAGACGACGCCGGGACCGCTGATCATGGTCGTCGCCTTCGTCGGCTTCGTCGGGGGTTGGGGCGGCGCGCTGTTCGGGTCCGATGCGCTGTTCGCGGCGGGGCTTGTCGCAGCGCTGGTGGTCAGCTTTTTCACCTTCCTGCCCTCGTTCGTCTTCATCTTCGCGGGTGCGCCGTTCGTCGAGACCACGCACGGCAATCTGAAGTTCACCGCGCCGCTCAGTGCGATCACCGCTGCGGTGGTCGGCGTCATCCTCAACCTCGCCCTGTTCTTCGCCTACCACGTGCTCTGGCCACGCGGCTTGGACAGCGCATTCGAATGGGTCGCCGCGCTCATCGGGGCGCTCGCCTCCGCCGCGCTTTTGCGCTACAAGGCCGGGGTCATCCCCGTGGTCGGCGTCTGCGCGCTTGCCGGACTGTGCCTGCGCGTCGCGGGGCTGGCCTGACCAAACCGACAGCGAGGAGGATGCAGATGGCTGCCTACGTGATTGCCGAAGTCGAAGTCACCGACCCCGCCGCCTACGAGGAGTACCGCAAGCGCGTCCCGGCGACGATCGAACAGTACGGCGGGCGATACCTGGTACGCGGCGGCGCGACCGAAAGCAAGGAAGGCGGCTGGGCGCCCGGCCGGCTGGTGATCCTGGAATTTCCATCCATGGAGCAGGCGCGGCGCTGGTATGACTCGCCCGAGTACACGCCGGCGCGCGCAATCCGCCAACGCGCGTCGAAATCGAAGCTGATCTTCGCCGAGGGCCTAGGATGAGAAGGGCGTAAAGCCGGGCAGCTGCTGCCAGTCGCGACTCGGCTCGTCCCGCGGCTCCCGGCCCTGGTAGCTGTCATCGCTCGCACAGCCGCCCGCCGACAGCACGGCAAGCGCGAACCCCGCCAGCATCAGACCACGCGCCAGTCTTCGCAGAACGTTATGCATCGCGGCCTGCCCTAAGCGGAGAACGGGACGTAACCGGGTCGCCGATCCCATTCCTTGTCCTGCCGGTCGGACCCTGCGCCGTTCGCAGCGCAACCGGTCATCGCCAGCGTCGTCAATGCGAGCGCAACTGCGACCGCGCCGCGCATCACCCACCTCGCAAGTTGCGCCATACACTGCCCCTGTCGGAACGCCGAGTCGCGAATCCTACGCGTCGCGAACGATTGCGGGAATGCAATCCCTTGCGGTAGACGCGGGGCGCCCGGCGAAGTTCCCGATGCGAAACGGCCGGCGCCGGGCAAGAGCCTCCGCGGGGCGCGTACGACGCCCCGCGCGGTCCCTCCTTCCACCTCCGCCTTATTCGTCGCGCCGGGCCTGCGCTGCGCCGGCCGGGACCGCACCGCCGCCCGCCGCTGGCCGGTTGGCGCCCTGCTTCTTGGCGTCTTCGTACCAGAGCTCGTGGTGCTCCTTGGCCCAGGATTCGTCGACGTAGCCGGTGCGCATCGCCTGGTACGAGCCCTCGATGCCGATCGTGCCGACGTAGATGTGGCCGAGCGACAGCGTCATGAACAGGATGCCGGACACCGAGTGCACCACATGCGCCTGCTGCATGGTCAGACGCAGCTGCTCGAAGTTCGGGAACAGCAGCACCAGCCCCGACACGCTCGAAACGATGCCGAGGAAGACCACGCCCATCCAGAACCAGGACTTCTCGCCCGCGTTGAAGCGACCCGACGGCACATGCTTGCCCGTGAACAGGCCACCGGCCGAGGCGATCCAGGTCAGGTCGCCCTTCGACGGCCAGTTGTCCTTCACGAAGATCAGGAAGAACACCACGATGCTCGCCATGAAGATCGGCCCGACGAAGTTATGCACGTTCTTGCCGAGCAACGTGAGCCAGGCGAACAGCGTGTAGCCGATCACCGGCAGCAGGACATGCTTGCCAAACAGTATGGTGAGGCCGGTGACCGCCAGCAGGCAGAAGCTGATCGCCAGGGTCCAGTGCGCCCAGCGCTCGACCACGCTGAAGCGGTAGATCAGGTTGCCGGTCGGCCTGTCGTGCGTCTTGATCGGGCCCCGCACCAGGTAGAACGCCGCAATCGCGAGCGCGACGAGCACCACCAGCCAGCCACCGTAGACCGTGATCGGACCGTTACGGATCTGCCGCCAGGTGTCGCCCGAGGACTGCACCAGCACGCCGGCTTCCCGGCCCTGCGCAGTGGTGTAGTTCGCCTGCCCGGAACGCACTTCGCGCCACACCGGCGCATTGTTGCCCGGCTGCGTCGCGGCGCGCTCGGCCTGCTGCTGTGCGGAGCCGGGCGCGGCCTGTGCGAACCCAGCGCTCGGCGCAACGAGCGCCATGAGGGCGAAACACCAGCCCGCGAGATGTGTACGCGTCAACATAGAACGGCCTCCTCGCCTGCGACCGGCGCGCTGCACGCGCCGCGCCGCAGTCCTCCGTTATTGGTTGTAAATGCGCCGGTACTCGTTCTGTCCGAGGTTGCGAGTGTTGATCTGCTTTTCCCAGCTCGCCTTGTCGCCCTTGGTCCAGTCGTTTCCGCCATAGGCCAGCGGGGCGTTGTCCCAGGGCTTGGTGTCGGGCTTGCCCTGGTACTTGCCCTGCGTGTACACGACGACCTGCTCGGACTCGCCGCAGGCGGCAAGGCCGAACACCGCGGCGGCGGCGGCGAGCAGCGCGACGACCATGCGCCGCGGCCTCATGACTTGCCTCCGGCTGCCGGCGGCTGCGCGCCCGGCTTGCCCGGACCGTAGGCCGTGCCCCAGCCCCAGACTTCGGCGCCCTTGCCACGCCGCGTCACGCGCTCGCGGTAGATGTCCGCAATCACGTCGCCGTCGCCGCCGAGCAGCGCCTTGGTCGAGCACATTTCGGCGCAGGCCGGCAGCTTGCCCTCGGCCAGCCGGTTGCGGCCGTACTTCTTGAATTCCGACTCGCTGCGATCGGCCTCGGGTCCGCCGGCGCAGAACGTGCACTTGTCCATCTTGCCGCGCATGCCGAAGGCGCCGGCCTGCGGGAACTGCGGCGCGCCGAACGGGCAGGCATAGAAGCAGTAGCCGCAGCCGATGCACAGGTCCTTGTCGTGCAGCACCACGCCGTCCTCGGTGCGGTAGAAGCAGTCGACCGGGCAGACCGCCATGCAGGGCGCGTCCGAGCAATGCATGCAGGCGACCGACATCGACTTCTCGGCGCCGATCACGCCGTCATTGATCGTGACCACACGCCGCCGGTTCACGCCCCAGGGCACCTCGTTCTCGTTCTTGCAGGCGGTGACGCAGCCGTTGCACTCGATGCAGCGCTCGGCATCACACAGGAATTTCATTCTCGCCATGGCTGGTTCTCCTCCTCGTTATGCCCGCGCAACCTGGCAGAGGGTTGTTTTGGTTTCCTGCATGTTCGTCACGATGTCGTAGCCGTAGGTCGTCGCGGTGTTCACCGCCTCGCCCCGCACGATCGGCGCCGAACCCTCCGGGTAGTGCTTCAGCATGTCCTCGCCCTGCCACCAGCCGGAGAAATGGAAGGGTATGAACACGGTGTCGTTGCCGACGCGTTCCGTGACCATCGCCTTGACCTTGATCTTCGCGCCGCTCGGCGTGGACACCCAGACGTACTCGCCGTTACGGATGCCGCGATCGGCCGCCGCCTTCGGGCTGAGCTCGACGAAGTTGTCCTGCTGCAGCTCGGCAAGCCAGGGGTTCGAGCGCGTTTCCTCGCCGCCGCCCTCGTACTCCACCAGGCGGCCGCTGGTGAGGATGAGCGGGAACTTCTCGCTGTCCTTGTCGGCCACCGACTTGTCCTGCACGGTCTTGAACAGCGTCGGCACGCGGTAGACATGCTTCTTGTCCTCGTGCGTCGGCCACTTCGCCACCAGGTCCGGCCGCGGCGAATACAGCGGCTCGCGGTGCAGCGGCACGGCATCCGGGAAGTTCCAGACCAGCGCCCGCGCCTTGGCATTGCCGAAGGGCACGCAGGCATGCTTCAGCGCGACGCGCTGGATGCCGCCCGAAAGGTCCGTCTTCCAGTTCTTGCCCTCGGCCTCGGCTTTCTCCTCCGGCGTGAGGTCATCCCACCAGCCCAGCTTCTTCAGCAGCTTGTGGTCGAACTCCGGGTAGCCGGTCTTGATCTCGCTGCCGACCGAGTGCGCATCCTCGGCGAGCAGGTTGACGCCGTCCTTCTCCACGCCGTAGCGGGCGCGGAAGGTGCCGCCGCCGTCCATCACGCTCTTCGAGGTGTCGTACAGGTTCGGCGTGCCCGGGTGCTTGACCTTGTCGTTGCCCCAGCAGGGCCAGGGCAGGCCGAAGTAGTCGCCGGTCAGGTCGTAGCCGGTCTTGGCGTCCTTGCCGCCGCGCGCGCGCAGCGTCTTGACGTCGAACACGTGCAGGTTGCGCATGTGGGCCTGGATGCGCTCGGGCGACTGGCCCGTATAGCCGATGGTCCAGGTGCCGGCGTTGATCTCGCGCAGCACGTCCTCGACGTCGGGCTCCATCAGGCCGTCTCGCCCCTTCACCAGCTTGATGTTCTGCTTGCCGTTGCGCTTGCCGATCAGTTGGTCGCCGAAGCCGAGCTTCTCGGCGAGCTGGTACATGATCATGTGGTCGTTGCGCGACTCGAACAACGGCTCGATCACCTGCTCGCGCCACTGGATCGAGCGGTTCGACGCGGTGATCGATCCGGCGCACTCGAACTGGGTCGCCGCCGGCAGCAGGTAGGCGCCGTCCTTCCGCACCTTGGCGAACATCGCCGCCGAGGCCGACGGATAGGGATCGATCACCACCATCAGATCGAGCTTCTCCATCGCCTTGAGCTGGTCAGGCCCGCGGCTCTGCGAGTTGGGCGCATGGCCCCAGAAGATCACCGCGCGCAGGTTCGTGTCCTGATCGAGCGCTTCCTTGTTCTCGAGCACCGCATCGTGCCAGCGCGAGACGGTAAAGCCGTTCTTGCCCATCATCTTCTCGTTGGCGTACTGCTTCTTCAGCCAGTCGAGATCGACGTTCCACACCCGCGCCCAGTGCTTGAAGGCGCCGCCCGACAGGCCGTAGTAGCCCGGCAGCGACTGCGCGTTCGGGCCGACGTCGGTCGCGCCCTGCACGTTGTCGTGACCGCGGTAGATATTGGCGCCGCCGCCGGTGCGTCCCGCGTTGCCCAGCGCCAGCATCAGCACTGCGCTGGCGCGCGTCACGGCGTTGCCGTTGGTGTGCTGCGTCTGGCCCATCGCCCAGATGATGAAGCCCGGCCGGTTGTCGGCGAGCATCTTGGCGGTGTCGTACATGTCCTTCTCCGACACCCCGGTGACGTCGGCGACGGCATCCGGCGTGTACTTCGCCAGGACCTCGTCCTTGACCTTGTCCATGCCGTAGACCCGCTGGCGGATGTACTCCTTGTCCTCCCAGCCGTTCTTGAAGATGTGATAGACGAGACCGAAGAGGAAGGCGACGTCGGTACCGGAACGGAAGCGCACATACTTGTCGGCCTTGGCCGCAGTGCGCGTGTAGCGCGGATCGGCGACGATCACCTTGGCGCCGTTCTCCTTGGCGTGCAGCGTGTGCAGCATCGAAACCGGGTGCGCCTCGGCAGCGTTCGAGCCGAGGAAGAACAGGCACTTCGAATTCTGCTCGTCGTTGTACGAGTTGGTCATCGCCCCGTAGCCCCAGGTGTTGGCGATGCCGGCCACGGTCGTCGAGTGGCAGATGCGCGCCTGGTGATCGACGTTGTTCGAGCCCCAGAGCGAGATCCACTTGCGCAGCAGGTAGGACTGCTCGTTGTTGTGCTTGGAGGAACCGAGGATGAACAGCGCGTCCGGTCCGCTGTCCTTCTTGATCGCGAGCAGCTTGTCGCCGATTTCCTTGTAGGCCTGGTCCCAGGAGACGCGCTTCCACTTGCCGCCCTCCAGCTTCATCGGCGTCTTCAGGCGGTGCGAGTCGTGCACCATGCCGTGCTCGCGCACCGCCGCGCCCTTGGCGCAGTGCGCTCCGAGGTTGAGCGGCGAATCGAACACCGGCTCCTGCCGGATCCAGACGCCGTTCTGCACCACGGCGTCGATCGCGCAGCCGACCGAGCAGTGCGAGCAAATCGTGCGCTTCACCTGGACGGCGCCGCCCGAAGCCTCGCTCGCGGCCTGCGCATCGCCGATCACGTTGAACGGCAGCTGCGCTGCCGCGGCACCGACGCCGAGCGTTACCCCCGAGCGCTTGAGGAACGCGCGCCGGTCCATGGTCTTCGCCAGAACGCCGTTCAGACCGCGCGCGAGGCGCGCCTGCGGCGCAGCGCTCGCTTGTGCTTTTCTCGTCAGCAACATGGCCGCCTCCTCCTCAAACCTGTGTCGTGCGGTAGTAGTTCTGCACGTGCGCGGTTTCCTGATAGCCGCGGCTGTCGCGCTTTTCCTGCGACGCGGCCTGCGTCGTCCCAGGCGCTTGGGTCTTGGCCACCAGCACCGCGGCGCCCGCCGCACCGCCAGCGCCAACGCTCAGGAGAAATGCTCTGCGGGAGAGTTTGGAACTCTTCTCATTCATTTGGACCTCCTCCAGGATCGGGCCGCACCACATCGCGGACACCGTTTCACGAATGTGAAATTACCCGCGTCTATATGCGGATTCAAGCACAGAATTCTGTAACAACGAGAATCGTTCTCATCAATTCAATTGAATATGAGAGCCGATCTCATTTGTGCACTCAAAGCATTGAGAAGGCGTTTTTCTCGATGTCCAGGAAAATCCGCGTCAGCCGCGCAACCCGTTTGTAGAAAGACGCCTGTTCAGAACCGCTTAGCGCGACGCAGAACGACACCGCGCCGTCGTACACAAAACGCTCGAAGAAATCCTTCTGCACTTCGAGGCTTCTGTGCTGCACCGCAATAAGGTAGCGCATCGTTTCCATCAAGCCGGCGACGTGATCCTCGTACTCGCCGATGCCTTCGCGCCGTGCGATCCCCAGCCCGCGCAGGGTCTCGCGCAGCGCCGCCAGCGGCGTGTCGCTTTGGTGGCGCAGCACGTAGTTCGACAGATAGGGCGTCACCGCCGCCTTGCCGGTGCCGACGAACAGCGCGGTGTGCTCGTTTTCGAGCATCACCGGAAACGCGCCGCGACAGGCTTCGACAAGCGCGCGCCAGGCCTCGCCGAGCGGACTGTCCCCCATCACCGCGTCGTCCAGCGCGCTGGTCAGCGCAGCGAGCAGCTGCGCGTCGGGCGGCGCGAAATACAGGCGCGCGAGAATGCCGTACAGATTCGCCCGCGCCTGATCCTCGGCCGACGGCGTCGAGGTGAACTTGAGCGGCGCCTCGGTCACGCTGCGTCCCTCGCCTGCGATTGCCCGCTCAGGGCTTGCGCCCCGGGACGTCGTGGATCGTCGACTCGCTGCGGTTTTCCATCATGTCGACGACGCGGCAATCGGCGCACATCTGCAGGCGGCGCAGGCCGATTCCCGCGAACATGCCGTGCGCCCCGAGCTTGCCGGTCATGTTCTCGATCATCTGCCGCGTCGCGAACGGCTTGCCGCAGCGCAGGCAGTGAAACGGCTCGGCCTCGTTCAGCATCACCGGCTGCTTGGCCTCGGCGGTAAGCAGCAGGCGCGGCTCGAGGGCGATCGAATCCTCGGGGCAGGTGTTCACGCACAGCCCGCACTGCACGCAATTGCGCTCGATGAATCGCAGGCTCGGCGTGTCCGGCGCGTCCTGCAGCGCCGCCTCGGGACAGGCGGCGACACAGGCCTTGCACAGCGTGCAGGTCTGTTTGTCGACCACCAGCCGCCCGTACGGCGCGCCCGCCGGCAGCGCGACCTGGTCCCGCGGCTCGGGCGCGTGCTTTGCCAGGTGGTCGAAGGCGAAATCGAGCGTGGTGCGCTTCTCGCCCGAGAGGTGAAACGTCGCCGCGGCGGCAACGCCGCGCGCCGGCGCCAGTGCCCAGAGCGCGTCTTCGAGCGCCTCGGGCGTCTCGGCGCGCAGCAGCGCGAAATGTCCGCCGCCGTAGCCGAGCCCTTCGAGAATCGCCTGCGCGATGCCGATCTGCGCCTCCAGCGCCGCCCGGTAGCTTTCGTGCATCCCGGCCGGCGCGACGATCACGGCCTGGCTCGCGCCGTAGCAGATCGCGCCGAGCAGCAGGTCGATGCCGACCGACGCCGCATGAAAGGCTTCGAGCGGGATGGCGCGCGCGGGCAGGCCCCGGCCGCCGCGGATCGCGTGCCGGCCGACGCCGTGCACCCGTGCGCGGCCTGTCTCGACGTCGTGAAACACGACGCAGGCCTGCTTGCCCCCTGCCGCGCGGTAGCCGTCGAGCAGCGTCTTCACGCGCAGGCCCTGGTGCGCGACGCCCGGGTAGACATGACGCATCGCGCCCGAGGGGCAGACCGTCGCGCAGCCACCGCAACCCGCGCAGAGGTGCGACTCCACCTTGACGTGGTCGCCGTCGGGCGCGATCGCCTCGGTGGAACACACGTCCAGGCAGCGGTTGCATCCGGTCTGGCTCGAGCGGCTGTGCGCGCAGATGCGCGCCTTGTACTCGAAGAAGCGCGGCTTCTCGAACTCGCCCACCAGCTGCGCGAGCTTCGCCGCGGCGAGCGCCTGCTCGAGCGGGTCTGCGCCCGGCGCCGCGTAGCCCTGCGGAGGGTCGGGCCTGCGCAGCAGCGGCGCGGGCGACAGATCGAGCACCAGATCGAAGCTTTCGCGACGCGCGCGCTCGAGGCGCGAAAAGTCGATCGCGCCCACCGGGCCGCAGGCCGTCACGCATTTTCGATGTGCCTTGCAGCGCGCCGCATCGATCTGATAGGTGAAGTCGATCGCGCCCTCCGGGCAGGCGTCCAGGCAGGCGTTGCAGCGCGTGCACAGATCGAGGTCGATCGCGTTTTCCTGCGTCCAGCTCACCTCGAACGCGCCGAGGTAGCCCTGCACGCGCACGTCGCCCCCCGACCAGACCGGGTAGCGGCGCTCGCTCGGCAACTCGCCGCCCTCGTCGCGCGTGATCAGCACGCTGGGCTCGAGCTGCCCGCCGAGCCGCTCGGCCCAGTCGAGCGCAGCCGCCGAAGGGCCGATGACCAGCAGCTGCCCGCCCGAGCGGTACTCGACGTTCGGCACCGGCTCCGGCTCGGGCAGCGCCGCCGCCGCAATCAGCGCCGCGATCTTCGGCGTCGCCGCGCGCCCCTCGGCCGACCAGCCCGCGGTTTCGCGGATATTGACGAAACGCAGCGCGCTGTCCGTTCCCGCGGCATCGCGCAACTCGGAGAACAACGGCGCCTCCTGCGTGCAGGCAACGAGCAGCTCGGGCGCGTCGAGCGCGTCGCGAAACTTTCCCGCTTCCGCGCGACACAGCTCGCGGTGGATCGTCAGCGGCTCGCCGCGCGTGAGCGCCGCCGCGAGCGCCTTGGCATCGAGCGCCATCGTCGCGTTGCAGCTGCACAGCTTGAGCGTCTTGCCATCGGGCGACATCGTTCAGGCCTTCTTCGGCACGGCGACATCGGCCGGCGGCGTCGCCTCGCGCGGCGCGGCATCCTTCGCCGCCGTCGCGTCGTCTTCGCCGGCGCGCGGCGCAGGCGCCTCGTCCGCCGAGCCCGCGTCTGCCGTCGTGCCCTCGCCGTCCTCGGCCGGCGCCGGGGCATCCGGATCGCGACCGAGCAGCGTGCGCTTGGCGTGCTCGAGCGTCGCAGCCGCGCCCTCGGCAAGCGCCTCGAGCTGGGTGAAGTCCTCGGCGTAGTCGTCGAGACCGTCGACCACGTTGAACGCCGGATCCGAAAACAGCTTCCGCAGCGCCGCGCGGCGCAGCCGTTCGTCGACCTGCTTGTGCATGAACGCGCTGAAGTCCGACTCGGGCGTCAGGCTGTCAATCGGCGGCAGCTCGGGCGGCGGCGCCTCGGCCGGCGCCGGCGACCCGGGCTCGGCCGCCGCGTGCTCCGCCGTGCGCTTGCGGCGCGACCAGCGCGTCAGGAAGGGTTCGCGATTCTGCGCCATCGTCTCGCTCAGGACTGGACGCGGTCCTTGGGATGCTTGAAGGACTGCGGACGAATGCGCCGTTTCGGTTCCGGGCGGAAGTTCGCCTTCAGGTAATCGCCGACCCAGGGCACCAGCGTCTCGGGCATCGCTACGCCCTCGACCGATTCGCTCGCATCCATCCACGCGCTCGCCTCGTCGTAGCTCG
>Ga0111143_1065_pt1 | contig 13289 bp, 12 predicted proteins | sample DeeMarSeWOR28_12_FD_80397 | JGI IMG/M metagenome (GOLD analysis project Ga0111143, IMG submission 80397) | Betaproteobacteria bacterium SG8_39 | reverse complement strand
CGCAGCATCGACGCCCGCGCCGCCCACCGGCGCCTGCTCCAGCTCGAGCGGCAGGCCGAGCCTGCGCAGCACCTTGAGGGCCTCGGCGACGATCTCGGAACCGATGCCGTCGCCCGGCAACACCGCAATCTTGCTCATCGCATCACCGGAAATACCAGGGGAACTGTTCGCGCCGCCGCGCCTCGAAGGCGCGGATCTTGTCGGTCTGGCGCAGCGTGAGGCCGATCTCGTCGAGCCCGTTCAGCAGGCAGTACTTGCGGAACGGATCGACTTCGAAGTGCAGCACTTTCGAGCCGTTTGCGGTGCGCACGCTCTGCTGATCCAGATCCACCGTCAGCTGGAAGCCCGGGAACGACGCGCAGTCGTAGAACAGGGCATCCACCTCGGATTCCGAAAGCACGACCGGCAGCAGACCGTTCTTGAAGCAGTTGTTGAAAAAGATGTCGGCGAACGACGGCGCAATGACGCAGCGAAAGCCGTAGTCGAGCAGCGCCCAGGGCGCGTGCTCGCGCGAGCTGCCGCAGCCGAAATTGCGGCGCGCGAGCAGGATCGCCGCCTTTTCGTAGCGCGGCTGGTTGAGCACGAAGTCCGGATTGCGCGGGCGTGCGGCATGGTTCATGCCCGGTTCGCCGTGGTCGAGATAGCGCCAGGCATCGAACAGGTTCGGTCCGAAGCCGCTGCGGTGGATCGACTTCAGAAACTGCTTCGGGATCACCTGATCGGTGTCGACGTTGGCGCGATCGAGCGGCGCGACCACCCCGGTCAGCACAGTGAATGCGTCCATGGCTACTTGGTCGAGCGTTGGATGGCTTTGCCGCCGGCTTCGACGTCCTCGCCGATGCCGCGCACGGTGTTGCAGCCGGTCAGCAGCGCGGCGAGCAAAACCCAGAACACGATGCGTCTCATATCAGCCTCCAATTTCAACGCCAGTTGCGGATGTCGACGAAATGCCCGGCCACCGCCGCCGCCGCGGCCATCGCCGGACTGACGAGGTGCGTGCGCCCGCCGTCTCCCTGACGGCCCTCGAAGTTGCGGTTCGAGGTCGCCGCGCAGCGCTCGCCGGGCTCGAGCCGGTCCGCGTTCATCGCCAGGCACATCGAGCAACCCGGCTCGCGCCACTCGAACCCCGCGTCGCGGAAGATGCGATCGAGTCCCTCTTTTTCGGCCTGCGCCTTCACCAGGCCGGAGCCCGGCACCACCATTGCGCTGCGGATGCTCGAGGCGACCTTGCGCCCTTTGACCACCGCGGCGGCGTGACGCAGATCCTCGATGCGCGAGTTGGTGCACGAGCCGATGAACACCTTGTCGAGCCGGATGTCGGTGATCGGCGTGCGCGGCGTCAGGGCCATGTACTGCAGCGCGCGCTCCATGCCTTCGCGCCGCGCCGCGTCTTTCTCCTTGTCCGGATCGGGCACCGTGCCGTCGACCGCGACCACCATCTCCGGCGACGTGCCCCAGGTGACCTGTGGCAGGATGCTGCGCGCGTCGAGCGACACCTCGCGGTCGAACTTGGCGTCCGGATCGCTGACCAGCGTGCGCCAGTAAACCACGGCCTGGTCCCACTGCGGTCCGCTCGGTGACAGCGCACGGCCCTTGACGTAGGCGATGGTCGTGTCGTCGACCGCCACCATGCCCGCGCGCGCCCCGGCTTCGATCGCCATGTTGCACACCGTCATGCGCCCTTCCATCGACAGCGCGCGGATCGTGCTGCCGGCAAACTCGATCGCGCAGCCGGTGCCGCCCGCGGTGCCGATCTTGCCGATGATCGCCAGCACGACGTCCTTGCCGACCACGCCGCGGGGAAGCGGACCGTCGACCGTGACGCGCATGTTCTTCATCTTCTTCGCCACCAGGCACTGCGTCGCCAGCACGTGCTCGACCTCCGAGGTGCCGATGCCGTGCGCCAGGCAGCCAAACGCGCCATGCGTGCTGGTATGCGAATCGCCGCACACCACCGTCATGCCGGGCAACGTGGCGCCCTGCTCGGGACCGATCACATGCACGATGCCCTGGCGCTTGTCGAGGAACGGGAAATAGGCGCGCGCGCCATAGTGCTTGATGTTGGCGTCGAGCGTCTCGACCTGCAGGCGCGAGGTGACATCGCGGATGCCGTCGATGCCGAGCTCCCAGTCGGTCGTCGGCGTGTTGTGATCCGCGGTGGCGACCACCGAATCGCTGCGCCAGGGCTTGCGCCCGGCCAGCTTGAGCCCCTCGTAGGCCTGCGGGCTGGTGACCTCGTGGATCAGGTGACGGTCGATGTACAGCAGCGCCGTGCCGTCGGGCTCCTCGTGCACGAGGTGCGCATTCCAAAGCTTGTCGTAAAGCGTCTGTCCCATGGCGTCGCGCGGCCGATTTAAAGCGTGGGATTATCCCACAGGGGTGCGCGTTTTTCGCCGGCGTTGCGGGTCGGCGACGCCGTTCAGCCGCCGCGCCGGGCGCGCTCGTACAGCGGCATCACGCGCTGCGCGTACACGCGCAGGTCGGCGATCCGCGTTTCGTACGACGGGTGCGTCGAAAGGAACTGCGGCGGCTGGCCTTCGCCGAGCGCACCCATCTTCTGCCACAGGGAGATCGCCGCGCGCGGGTCGTATCCGGCGCGCGCCGCGAGCTCGACGCCGACGCGGTCGGCCTCCGTCTCGAACGCGCGTGAATTGGGTTTCATGACGGTCACGTCGACGATGATCGCTGACAGGTCCATCGCGCCGCTCGACATGCCGGTCGCGGCGCCGAGGATGCTGAGTCCGATGCTCGCCGCCATCGCCTGCGAGGCGCGCTCGCGGCCGTGCTCGCGCAGCGCATGGGCGATCTCGTGGCCCATGATCGCGGCGAGCTCCGCGTCAGTCGGCTTGAGCCGCTCAATGAGCCCGGTGTAGACGGCCATCTTGCCGCCCGGCATGCACCAGGCATTGACCTCCTTCGAGCTCAGCACGTTGGATTCCCAGGCCCAGCCGCGTGCGTCGGCCCGGAATGCGATGCTCGCCGAGATCAGCCGCGCCGCCACCGCGCGCACACGCGCCACCTGTCGCGGATCGCGGTTCAGCCGCCCGGCGCGCGCCGCGGCTGCCATTTCCTGGCGGTAGGCCTGCGCCGCGCTGCGATTGACGTCCTCGGACGAGACCAGCATGGTCTGCTGACGCTCGACCCCGACGGCGCCCGATTGGGTGGTCGGCGTACTCTGGCAGCCCGCAAGCAGCGGAACGGCGAGCAGCAGCCCGAGGGTGCTCAAGGCTTTCAGGCGACCGACAAACGCATCATGTTGCACGGTATTGACTCCTCATGCCCGTATGCGCCACGCGACCAGCGCAGCGCCGGCGAGCCCGGCGAGCGAGCTGATGGTGAAGGTCCAGCCCGGTCCGAGCGCGGCCCAGCTCCAGCCCGCAAGCAGGGTTCCCGCGACACCGCCCAGGCCGTAGGAAATGCTCGAGTACAGCGCCTGGCCGCGCGCCTGATGCGCACCCGCAAACTCGCGGTGAATCATCGCGACCGACGCCGCATGATAAACGCCGAAGGTCGCCGCATGCAGCAGCTGCGCGGCCGCCAGCAGGAGGACCCAGTCGACCGCCCAGCCGATGACCACGAAACGCAGGCCCGCGGCGAGCAGGCTGCCGAGCAGCAGCGCGCGCAGCGAAAAGCGACGCAGCAGCCGCGGCAGCGTGACGAAGACGACGATCTCGGCGAGCACGCCCAGCGTCCAGAGCGCACCGATCGCAATCTTGCTGTAGCCGGCGTGCGACAGGTGAATCGAGTAGAACGCGTACAGCGCGCCGTGCGCCACGACCATGCAGAAGCAGGCTGCGAGCAGCGTCACGACCGCCGGCCGGCGCAGCACGGTCCAGAAGCGCGGCGCATCGACCGTCGCCTCCGCGCGCAACGGGCGCGCCGGCAGGATGCAGGCCGCGCCGAGCGCGCCGAGCGCGAGCACCCAGATGATGACCAGCAGTGATTCCGGCGCGGCGCGGTCCAGCCACAGCCCGGTGAGCAATACGCCGAGGATGAAGCTCACCGAGCCCCACAGGCGCACCGGCCCGTAGCGACCGGACTGGGCGCCCAGCGCCGAGAGTGCAAGCGACTCGACGATCGGCATGGCGCCCGCCGAGGCCACGCTCAGCGCGAGCATCACGACGGCGATGCCCGCCGCGTCGTCGATGCGAAACAGCGCACCGTAGCCGATCACCAGCGCCGCCCCCGAAAGCACCACGATCGCGCGGTGACATTGCGCGCGGTCGGCGATCCAGCCCCAGAGCGCGGGCGCGAAAATGCGCGCGATCTGCGGCATGGCCAGCACCCCGGCGATCTGCGGCGCATGCAGGCCGAGCGATTCGAGGTAGAGCGCGAAATACGGCACCATCGCCCCGGCATAGGCGAAGTAGGTGAAGTAATAGGTCGCGAGCCTGACTTCGGCGCTCGCTAATCCGGGAACCGCGCGCAACGATCGTTCCGCCGCAAGGCGTTCAGCGCCCTTGATCGGGCCGACGGACTGTACCATTCGACGGTCGGTGGACGCGCGCGCGGCTACCCCCTCATCGCTCGAACGTCATGACCCTGCCGTCGCTTTTCAGTCTTGAAGGTCGCGTCGCCCTGGTGACCGGCGGCAGCTCGGGCATCGGACGCGAAATCGCGCAGGCGCTGGCGCAGGCCGGTGCCGCGGTGGTGCTCGTTGCGCGGGGCGCGGACGGCCTGGCCGCCACGCAGCGCGCGATCGCGGCCGAAGGCGCACGCGCGGCGACCCTGAGCTGCGACCTGGCCGACCGTGCGCAGCTGGCCGGCTGCGCCGAGCGGGCGCCCGCGCCCTTCGGCCCGCCGGACATCCTGGTGTGCGCGGCGGGGGTCAACATCCGCAAGCCGCTGCTCGAGCTCACCGAGGACGACTGGGACCGGACCCTGCGCCTGAACCTGGACGCCTCGTTCCTGCTCGCGCAGCGCCTCGCGCCCGCGATGATCGCGCGGGGCTGGGGCCGCATCATCAACATCGCTTCGCTGCAAGCGGTGCGCGCGTTCGGCAACAGCGGCGCCTACGGCGTATCGAAAGCGGGCGTGGCGCAGCTCACCCGCGCGCAGGCCGAAGCCTGGTCGCGCCAGGGCGTCAACGCGAATGCGATCGCACCGGGCTTCTTTCCGACACCGCTCACCGCGGCCGTGGTGAACGACCCGCTGCGCTGGCAGCAGCTCGCCGAACGCACCCTCGTCGGGCGCAACGGCGCGCTTCCCGACATTCGCGGCACCGCGGTCTACCTGGCGAGCCGCGCCTCGGATTACGTGACCGGACAGACGCTCTTCGTCGACGGCGGCTTCTCCGCGGCATGACCGCGGAGGCAGCACCCAGGCCCGCCCGGCCGGCCGTGCTGCCGCCGCGCGCGGCGTTCTACGCGCTGTTCATGGTCTCGGGTTTTGCCGGGCTCATCTACGAGTCCATCTGGACGCACTACCTGAAGCTTTTCCTCGGCCACGCGGCGTACGCGCAGTCGCTCGTGCTCGCGGTGTTCATGGGCGGCATGGCGGCGGGCGCGGCGCTCGCCGGGCGCCGCTCGACGCGCCTGGCCAACCCGCTGCTCGGCTATGCGCTGGTCGAAGCGATCGTCGGCACACTCGCGCTGCTGTTTCACGAGGTCTTCGTCGCCACGACCGACTGGGCCTACGCCGGCCTGCTGCCTGCACTCGGCGGCGCCCCGCTGGCCCTCGGCGCAAAGCTGCTGCTGTCCTGCGCGCTGATCCTGCCCCAGTCGATCCTGCTCGGCGCGACCTTCCCGCTGATGAGCGCCGGGCTGGTGCGCGCACACCCGGCGGCCCCGGGCGAGTCGATCGCCATGCTGTATTTCAGCAATAGCCTCGGCGCGGCGGCGGGCGTGCTGGTGAGCGGCTTCGTGCTGATCGCCTGGGCGGGGCTGCCCGGTACCTTGCGCACCGCGGGCACGATCAACCTGTGCCTCGCGGCCCTGGTGTGGATGCTGGCGCGGCCCCTGCGCCATGCGCCGGTCGAGGCGCGTGCCGGCGGCGGATCGGCGGCACCGTTGCTGCTCGCGGTCGCGTTCTTTACCGGGCTCGCGTCCTTCGTCTACGAGATCAGTTGGATCCGCATGCTCGCGCTGGTGCTCGGTGCCTCGACCCATTCCTTCGAGCTCATGCTGTCGACCTTCATCCTCGGCCTCGCGCTCGGCGGGCTGGCGATCCGGCGCCGGGCGGACCGTCTGCCGCGGCCGGCGCGCGCGCTCGGCTGGATCCAGCTGGCGATGGGGCTGCTGGCGCTGGCGACGCTGCCGCTTTACCACCTGACCTTCGACGCCATGGCGCTGCTGATGCAGGGGCTGGCGCGGACCGAGACGGGCTACCTGCTGTTCAACCTGGCCGGGCAGGGCCTGTCCGCGTGCGTCATGCTCCCCGCCACCTTCTGCGCCGGCATGACGCTGCCGCTCATCACGGTCGCGCTGCTGCGCGACGGCGCGGGCGAAGCCGCGATCGGCAGGGTGTACGCCGCCAATACGCTCGGCGCGATTGCCGGCGTGCTGTTCGCGCTGCACATCGGCCTGCCGGGCCTCGGCCTGAAAGGCACGCTGCTCGCCGGCGCGCTGGTCGACACCGCGCTGGGCCTCGTGCTGCTGCGGCACACGGCGCTCGGGCCGCGCGCGCTCGCCGGCGCGGCGGCCGCCGCTGCGGCGCTCTTTCTGCCGATGGCGTTCGCCTTCCAGCTCGACGCCAACCGCATGACCGCCGGCGTCTTTCGTCACGGCGACCTCGAGACCTCGCGCGATGCGCAGGTGCTGTTCGATGCGGACGGCAAGACCGCCACCGTGCACCTGGTGGCCTACCCCGGGGCGGTGAGCCTGCGGACCAACGGCAAGTCCGACGGCTCGATCGCAAACCCCGGACAACCCCGCGGCACCGACGAAATCACGATGGTGCTCACCGGGGCGCTGCCGCTGGCGCTCAAGCCGGAGGCGCGCCAGGCGGCGGTGATCGGCATCGGCACCGGCCTCACCAGCCATACGCTGTTGCAGAACCTCGACCTGGCGCGCGTCGAGACGATCGAGATCGAGTCCGCGATGGCCGAAGCGGCACGCGGCTTCCTGCCGCGCAACGCGGCGACCTTCGCGGACGCGCGCGGCCGCATCCGGATCGACGACGCGAAAACCTTCTTCTCGACCCACGGACGACGCTACGACATCATCATCTCCGAGCCGTCGAACCCCTGGGTGAGCGGCGTATCGAGCCTGTTCACGCGCGAGTTCTACCGCCACGTCCGCACGCACCTGAATCCGGGCGGGCTGCTGGTGCAGTGGTTTCAGCTCTACGAAATCGACGTCTCGATGCTGTCCAGCGTGATGGCTGCGCTGGGCGAAGCGTTTCCGCACTACGCGATCTACGCGCCGAGCGACCATGACGTACTCATCATGGCGAGTGACGCGCCGGTGCCGCGCGCACCGCGCGCGGCGGTCTTCGAGCAGCCGGGCGTCGCCAAGGAGCTGTGGACGGTCGACGTGCTGACGATCGGCGACCTCGATGCGCGTTATCTCGGGGACCGGGCGACGCTCGAGCCGCTGTTCGCCAGCTACGCCATGCCGGCCAACTCGGATTACGCCCCGATCCTCGATCTGAACGCCGCCAAGCACCGCTTCATGGAGCGCAGCGCAACCAGCGTGGTCGGTCTGCTCAACCAGGGCGTGCCGGTTCTCGAGCTGCTCGAACCCGGACGCAGCGCCCGCCCGATCAACCCGCTGTTCAAGGGTGCGCATGCCTTCGAGCGCATCGACAACGCCCGGCGTGCGCGTTACGCGCTCGGATTCCTGCTCGGCGCGGTGCCGCCAGCGCCCGAGGACATCCCGACGCCCTTGCAGAAGGACCTCGAGATCGTCCAGCTCCGCCTGCTCGGCTGCCAGACGCCGCGAACGCTCGACGTCTGGCTGCACGCGCTGCTGCGCGTTGCGCGCGCGATCAATCCCTACGTCAGCGCGGCGGACGCCGCCGCGCTGTGGTCGAGGATTCGCGCCGCGCCCTGCATCGCGACGCTGCACCCGTTTCAGCAGCAGTGGATCGCCCTGTTCGCCGCAGTCGGTGCACGCGATGCGGCCGGCATGGCCTCGCTCGGCGAGGCGCTGCTCTCGACGCAGCCCAGCCTGAACAGCGACGCGCGGGAATACCTGCTGCAGGCGGCGATGAGCGGCGCGCTCGCCGGGGGGGCGGCCGCGCGCGCCGCCGCGCTGTGGGACCGCTACGCGCCCGGCCTGCTGCGCGCGCGCGCGCCCGCATTGCGCCTGCTGCGCTGCCACGCCGCCGCGACGCGCGCCGAGTGCGTCGAAGCGCTCGGCGGCTAGCGCGCGCGCGCGAAGCGCACGGCGCCCAGCACCTCGCGCACGAACCCGGCGAGGTCCTGTTCGCCCCGCCGGACCTGCGCGAAATGACCGTCGAGCAGCAGCTGCGCGAGGCCGTGGGTGAGCGACCATGCCGCGGCGGCCGCCACCGCGGCGCCTTCGCGCCCGGTGAGTGCGGCGAAGGCCCGCGTCAGTCCGGCGTAGGTCTGCGCCGCCGCCTCGCGCAGTGCGGGGTGGGCGTCGAGCCGCAGCGTGCCGCCGAACATCAGGCGAAACCGCTGCGGATGCTCGAGCGCAAAGCGCACGTAGGCTTCGCCGCGGCCGCGTGGCCCCGCCTGGCCGCCGGCGTCGAGCGCGGCGTCAAGCTGCGCGAAGCCTTCAGCGGCGAGCGCCGCCAGCAGCGCGTCGCGGTCGGCGAAATGGCGGTACGGGGCGTTGTGCGACACCCCCGCACGGCGCGCCGTCTCGCGCAGGCTGAGTGCCGCAACACCCTGTTCTTCAAGGATGACTGCCGCCGAGCGGAGGAGTCCGGCGCGCAGGTCGCCGTGATGGTACGCGGCCTTAGCGGCTTTCCGGCGCCTCGATGTTGACATTGTCAACCTATCCTCGGAAATGTATATTGACGACGCCAACATACCTCCGCCGAAAGCCCCCTGTCAACGAGGAGACCGCCCGCCATTCATCGCCGGGCGCTTCCCCGGCCTGCGGGGGTCGCGGCTATTTGCGCGAGCGGCGCGGCGCGTAGGGATTTCGCCCGCTGCGCAATTCGATGCGCAGCGGCGTGCCGACCAGCGCGAAGGCCTCGCGGAACCAGCCCTCGAGATAGCGCCGGTAGGTGTCCGGCACCCGGTCCAGCGCGCTGCCGTGGATGATCACCCGCGGCGGGTTCATGCCGCCCTGGTGGGCGTAGCGCAGCTTGGGCCGGATCGGCCCGCGCCGCGGCGGCGCCTGACGCTCCACTGCGGCGAACAGCGCCCGGGTCAATTTCGGCGTCGACAGCTTCGCCATCGCGGCCGCGTACGCCGCGTCGACCGAGCGCATCAGCGCCTCGAGACCACGCCCCTGCTTCGCCGCGATCATGTGCACTTCGGCGAAGCTGAGAAAACCGAGCTTCCAGCGCAGCTCGTCGCGCACCCGGCGCCGCATGTCCTCGTCTGCCGCGTCCCATTTGTTCACCGCCACCACCACAGCGCGGCCGCGCTCGAGGAGATAGCCGGCGACGTGTGCATCCTGCTCGTTGATGCCCTCGGGGGCGTCCAGCATCAGGATCGCCACGTTGGCTTCCTCGATCGCCTGCAGCGTCTTGACGATCGAAAAGCGCTCGACGGCCTCGCCCTGGCGGTTGCGCTTGCGTATGCCGGCCGTGTCGATCAGCGTGTAGGGCCGGCCCTCGCGCTCGAACGGCACCTCGATCGCGTCGCGCGTGGTGCCGGGGACGTCGAGCGCGATGACGCGCGACTCGCCAACCAGCGCATTGATCAGGGTGGACTTGCCGACGTTCGGTCGACCCACCACCGCGACGCGCGGATGCCGCCCCGCCGCATCCTCCGGCTCGAGCTCCGGCGCGACGGCAATCGGCTCGAGCGCCGCCTCGAGCAGCGCCGAGATGCCCTCGCCATGGGCCGCCGAGAGTGCGACCGGCGCGCCAAGGCCGAGCGCATGGAACTCTGCCGCGGCGATGTCCGGCGCGAGTCCCTCGGCCTTGTTCGCGGCGACGACCACCGCGCGCGCCGTGCGCCGCAGTTGCTCGGCGATGGTTCGATCGAGCGCCGTCAGTCCGGCCCGCGCGTCGACCAGGAACACCACCGTGTCGGCCTCGGCAATCGCCTGTTCGGCCTGCCGTGCCATCTCCCGCATGACGCCGTCCTGCGCACCCGGTTCCAGTCCGCCGGTATCGATGACGATGAAGCCGCGCGCACCGACCCGGCCCTCGCCGTAGTGCCGGTCGCGCGTCACACCGGGCACGTCGACCACGATCGCGTCGCGCGATCGCGTCAGGCGGTTGAACAGCGTCGACTTGCCGACGTTGGGCCGGCCGACAAGGGCGATGACGGGCTTCATGAGGGGTGTTGGACGGCGCCCGCCCGCTGCGCCGCGCGCCTCAGAGCGCGAGCGCGAACAGGCCGCCGTTGCGCGTCTGCACAAGGAAGCCGCTTGGCAGGCGGATCGGCGCGGCGCGCACCGCGCCGCCGTCGGTCGCGATCCGCGCCACGAACGCACCCGTGTCGCGCGCGAGAAAGTGCACGTAGCCCTCCAGGTCGCCGACCGCGATCGCCGCCTCCGCCGGATACGGCAGCGAGAGCTGGCGATGCGCGAGCTTGTCCTGCTTCCAGAGGCTGCGGCCGGTGAAACGGTCGAGCGCATGGAGCGCGCCCTGATCGTCGCTGACGTAGGCCTGCCGCGCGTCCAGGCTCACGCCGGTCACCGAGGACAGCTCGCGCGACCAGACCGGGTTGCCCGTGCGCATGTCGAAGCATGTCACGCGGCCCTGATACGCGGCCGCGCAGACCTCCCGGCCGAGCACGGTGGGCTCGCCCACCACGTCCGCGACGCGCTCGAGCTCGGTGGCGCCGCGCGGCAGCGACACATTGCCCTCCCAGCGCCCCGCACCGTTGGCCGTCGAGATGCCGACCAGCTTGCCGCCGGGGAAGCCCCCCAGGGCGAGGCCCGGAACCAGCGTCACGCCCGCCGGCGAGCGAATCAGCAGCGTCGAGGGGGCGCGCTGGTAAACCCAGCGCCGCTTGCCGTCGGCAACGTCGAACGCGAACACCCGGCTGTCGACACTGCGCACCATCGCGAGCCCCTCGCCGACGGCCGGCGCCGCCAGCACCTCGCTGGACACGCGCGCACGCCAGCGCAACGCGCCGTCGGCGGCATTGAGCGCCAGTCCCTCGCCTTCCTGCGTTGCGACGACCACCAGCGTGCCATCGCTGCCGACGCCGGCCGAAAGGCGCGTATCGAGCGAGACGCGCCAGCGCGTGGCCCCACTCGCGGCGTCGATGCGCATCACCGACCCGTCGTGCGCGGCCGCGTACACGTCGTCGCCGACCCGCACCGGAGTGAAGACAAAGCCCTCCGCACTCCCTACGCTCGTCGACCACAGCACACGCACCGTCTGGCCGCCGGCGAGCGGCGTCAGGGGCGTCGGCTTCGGCCCCTCGCTGCCGCCAAACCAGTCCCCCGGGTTGAGGCTGAAGTTCGAGCACGCGCCCAGCAGGAGCACGGCCGCGATCACGATCGCACGCTTCAGCACCGCTAGCCTCCGAGCGCTTCGAGCCGCATACGCACGCTCTCGACGAAGGCCGCGTCGTCCTTCGCCGCTTTCTCGAGCGCCACGCGGTAGGCGGCCGCGGCCTGCGCCGACTGCTGCTTGGCCACCAGCACGTCGCCCTTCAGCGCCGCGTACTGTGCCGCGAACGGCGCAGCCGGCGCCGGCTCGAGCTGCGCGAGGGCGGCATCATAGGCTTTCTCGTCGAGCAGCAGCATGCCGAGCCGCAGGCGCGCGAGATCGCGAAACGCGTCAGCGGGCGAGCGCTCGACGACCCACTGCAGCTGCGCTTTCGCGCTCTTCAGGTCGCCGCGGTCGAAATAAAAGCGCGCCTGGGCCAGCGCGCCCATCGAGGCCTGCAAGCGCGCCGGGTAGCTTTCCACCAGCGTACCGCCGCTGTCGCGCACAGCCTTGGCATCGCCCGCCTCGACCGCCTTGAGCAGGGTCTCGTACAGCGCGCTCGCCTCGCTCGCCTGCTGCATCTGGTACCAGCGCCAGCCCTGCCAGCCCGAAAAGGCGATCGCCGCGGCGACCACCACCAGAACGATGTTTCCGCCGTGGTCCTTCCACCAGGCTTTTAGGCCGGCAAGCTGTTCCTGCTCTTCGAGATCGAGTGCCATGTTTTGAATTCTCCGGTATGCGTTTCTCTCAGCCGCGCGCCTGCGCAAGCGCGCCGGCGAAGGCTTCGACGATGCCGTCGCGCCGCAGGCGCAGCTGCTGCGCCTCGCGGCGCAGCGGCTTGAGCGAGACCTCGCCGCTGCGCATTTCATCCTCGCCGACGATCAGCGCGGTCCAGGCCTGGCTTGCGTCCGCCTTCTTCATCTGCGACTTGAAGCTGCCCTCGCCCGCGTGCTGCACGATCGCAAAGCCCGCGTTGCGCAGCGCCTCGGCGACGAGGAAGGCGTAGGCGTAGGCGCCCTCGCCCTGGGCCACCACGTAGGCGTCCGGCCGGCGTTCCGGCAGCCTGCCGCCCGCGTCGCGCATCAGCGCGATCAGCCGCTCGCTGCCCATCGCGAAGCCCGAGGCCGGCCGCAGACCGTGCCCTGCGCGCCGAGCCGGTCCGAGATCCATTCGAACACGGTCAGGTTGTAGTAATCGAGGCCGCGCACCAGCTTCGGATTGATCGAGTAGGCCAGGCCCGCGGCGTCGAGCAGCGCGCGCAGGCCGTCGAAGTGCGCGAGCGAAGCCTCACCCAGATAGTCCATCAGGCTCGGCGCCGTCGCGACCACCGCCTGCACTGCAGCGTTCTTGGAATCAAGCACGCGCAGCGGGTTGGTGTGCAAACGCCGTTTGGCGTCGGCGTCGAGCGCCTCAAGGTTCGCCTCGAGATGCCGGATCAGCTCGGCACGGTAGCGTGCCCGCTCCTCGGGGGAACCGATGGTGTTGATTTCGAGGCGGATGTCCGTGAGCCCCAGATCGCGCCACAACGCCGCGCACATGACGATCAGCTCGGCGTCGACATCCGGGCCGGGAAAACCGAGCGCCTCGGCGCCGTACTGGTGGAACTGCCGGTAGCGGCCCTTCTGCGGCCGCTCGTGGCGATACATCGGCCCGCAGTACCAGAGCCGCTTCGGGCCGTCGTACAGCAGGTTGTGCTCGATCGCGGCGCGCACCAGCGACGCCGTCGCCTCCGGGCGCAGCGTCAGGTCCTCGCCGTTCAGCTCGTCGCGCCAGGAATACATTTCCTTCTCGACGATGTCGGTGACCTCGCCGATCGC
>Ga0111143_1080_pt1 | contig 14861 bp, 18 predicted proteins | sample DeeMarSeWOR28_12_FD_80397 | JGI IMG/M metagenome (GOLD analysis project Ga0111143, IMG submission 80397) | Betaproteobacteria bacterium SG8_39 | reverse complement strand
ATTCCAGGATGCGGTGGTCGAGGTGCTGGTCGCCAAGTGCGCGCAGGCCATGGAGACGACGGGACTCTCCCGCCTCGTGGTCGCCGGCGGCGTCGGCGCAAACCGGGCCCTGCGCGCCGCGCTCGATGCCGAGGGTGCACGCCGCGGCTTCGACGTGTACTACCCGGCCCCCGAGCTGTGCACCGACAACGGCGCGATGATCGCGTTCGCCGCGGCGCTGCGCCTGCAGCACGGCGTCCCGCCGCAGCCGACGCGCGCGTTCTCGGTGCGACCGCGCTGGCCGCTCGGCGCCGCGGCCTAGGGCGTTACGGCTTGGCTTTCTGACCCAGCCGGCTCTCGGTGCCCGCCACCAGGCGGCCGATGTTTTCGCGGTGGCGCCAGGCGAGCATCAGCGCCATGGCGCCGACCGCCGGCGTGACCGGCGCGAGGCCGAACAGGAAGCCCGCCCAGAACACCGAAAACAGCGCCGCGATGATCGAGGCGAGCGAGATGATGCGGAAGAACGCGACGATCAGGCCGAAGCTGGCGAGCGTCCCCAGGCCGAGCCAGAGGTTGAACGCGAACAGCACGCCCGCCGCAGTGGCCACGCCCTTGCCACCGCGAAAGCCGTGGTACACGGGATACAGGTGGCCGAGAAACGCCATCGCGCCGGCGAGCGGCGGATCGACACCGGTCACCGGGCTTTCCCCCGTCATGAGCACGGTGAGGCCCACCGCGAGCGCGCCCTTGCCCGCATCGCCGATCAGGGTGAGCGCGGCCGCCAGTCGGCTGCCCGAACGCAGCACGTTGGTGGCGCCGGGATTTCTCGAGCCGTAGCCGCGCGGATCGGGCAGGCGCAACAGCCTGCTGACGACGATGGCGAAGGACACCGAGCCGAGCAGATAGGCCGCCAGCATGATCAGCGCGGTTTGCATGGCAGCGCGATTCTACGCGCCGGCGGGCGCGCTATGGTGTAATGCGCCCGGCCCATGGACCACATCTTCATCCGCGATCTGCGCCTCGATGCGCGCGTCGGCTTTCACAAGCGCGAGCGCCACACGACGCACACCCTGCGGCTCGATCTCGAGATCGGCATCGCGCAGAGCGCGGTGTTCAACAGCGACCGGGTGGCCGACTGCATCGATTACGACACCGTGGTCGAGCGCGTGCGCGCGCTGCTCGGCGAAGGCCATTTCAATCTGGTCGAGACGGTAGCCGACCGCATCGCGCGGCTGCTGCTCGACGAGTTCGGCGCCGCGTTCGCGCGCGTCAGCGTGGCGAAGCTCGGCGTGATGAAGGGCGCGGGGCTGGTCGGCGTCAGCGTCGAGCGCCAGCGCCAGCGCTGACGGCGCGATTCTTCACGCCGCCCCCAGCGCGACGTCGACCAGCACCGGCTCAAGCAGCCGCTGCAGCACGCGCGGATCGATGCCCAGCAGGAAGCCGCGGCGCCCGCCGTTGATGTAGATCGCCGGCAGCTCGAGGATCGAGCGCTCCATGTAGAGCGGGATCGGCTTGCGCAACCCGAATGGCGAGGTGCCGCCGACCTGGTAGCCCGAATGGCGCTGCGCGACCTCGGGCCGGCAGGGCGCGATGCGCTTGCGCTCGGCCTGGCGCGCCAGGTTCTTGGTCGACACGGTGCAGTCGCCGTGCATCAGCACGATGAGCGGCTGGGCACGCTCGTCTTCCATGACCAGCGTCTTCACGACGGCGTGCTCGGGCACGCCGAGCTGCTCGGCGCCGCGTTCGGCGCCGCCGTGCTCGGCGTACGCGTAGAAGTGCTCGCTGAACTCGACGCGCTGCCGGCGCAGGAACTGGGTGGCCGGTGTCTCGCTGTGGCTCGGGCGCTTCATCCGCGCGGATGATGTTTCGCGTGCAGCGCCTTGAGGCGCTCGCGCGCGACGTGGGTGTAAATCTGCGTGGTCGAGATGTCGGCGTGGCCGAGCAGCATCTGCACCACGCGCAGGTCCGCGCCATGGTTGATGAGATGCGTCGCGAAGGCATGGCGCAGGACGTGCGGCGAGAGCGCCTTGCCGGGAATCGCGCGCGCGCCGTAGCGCCGGGTGAGGTGCCAGAACGCCTGGCGCGTCATCGGCGCCCCGCGCGCGGTGACGAACAGCGCCGGCGAGTGCCTGCGCTTGGCGAGTGCGGCGCGCGCTTCGCGCAGGTAGCGTTCGATCCAGCCCACCGCCTCCTCGCCGAGCGGCACCAGCCGCTCCTTCGAGCCCTTGCCGAACAGGCGCACCACGCCCGCGTCCAGATTCGCCTCGACCGTCTTCAGCGCGACGAGCTCGGACACCCGCAATCCGCAGGCGTAGAGCGTTTCCAGCATCGCGCGGTCACGCAGGCCGAGCGGGCTGTCGACATCCGGCGCGGCGAGCAGTGCCTCGACGTCGGCCTCGGACAGGCTTTTCGGAAAGCGCGGCGTGCGTTTCGGTGGCTCGAGACGCAGCGTCGGGTCTTCGACCACGCGGTGCTCGCGCAGGCAGTACTGATAGAAGCGTCGCAAACTGGACAGCAGGCGCGCGTCGCTCGCGCTGCGCGGCGCGCGCCCCGGGCCGCGCCGATGGCGCGCCGCGAAGAAGGCGTGCAAGCTGGCCTCGTCGACCGCGGTCAGCGCACCGCGTCGCTCGCGCAGCAGCCAGAGGCTCAGCTGCTCGAGGTCGCGCCGGTAGGCCTCGATCGAATTGCGCGCCAGACCGTCTTCGAGCCACAGCGCATCGCAGAACGCGTCGAGCAGGCCGCTGTCCTGTGCGTCGATCGCCGCGCTCATCCCGCCGCGAGGGCCTCGATTCTCTTCAGCAGATCGTCGGGCACCTCGAGACCTTCGGTTGCGGCGCGCTGCGCGGCGGCGAAGCGGCGCGCGCCCGGCAGGCGCACCTCCGGATCGGCCTGCATTGCCGTGACCACGGCCTCGACGCGCTCGAAATAGCGTGCCTGCCCGGCGAGCGCGCCCGGGTCGACGGCGAGGAAGGCCTGGCCGACGCGCGGCCGGTTGCCCTGTTCGGAGAAGAACGAATCCGCCTCCGGACCGATCGCCGCGCCGGTGAGCGCGCTGCAGATCAACTCGAACATCAGCGCCAGCATCGCGCCCTTCAGCCCACCGATCGGGAACATGCTGCCGTGCTCGATGGCCTCTTTCGGGTCGGTGGTCGGCTTGCCCTCGCGATCGAGCGCCCAGCCCTCGGGGATGCGCTCGCCGCGTTGCGCCGCAAGCATGATCTTGCCGCGGATCACCGTGGTCAGCGCGAGGTCGATGACCAGCGGATCGGCGTCGGCGCGCGGAAACACCGCGGCCACCGGGTCGGTGCCGAACAGCGCCTTGCGCCCGCCCCAGGCCGGAATCGCGGCGGGCGAGTTGGTGAACGCAAAGCCGACCATGCCCGCCTGCCCCACCGGCAGCAGGTGGATGCCGAGCACGCCGACGTGGCCGCTGTGGGTAATGCCGGCGAAGCCGATACCGTTGCGCCGCGCACGGACCACGGTCTCGTCGACCGCCCAGGCGCAGGCCTCGTAGGGCAGCGCATCGCAGTTGTCGATCAGGCAGACCGCGCCGCGCTCGGTGCGCAGCGTCGGTTTCGCGTTGCCGTCCGCGCGTCCGTTCTTCAGCATTGCGCAGTAAAACGGCACGCGCGACATGCCGTGTGTCGGCAGGCCCTGCGCTTCGGCCTGCACCAGGTGTTGCGCTGCGCGCTCCGCCATGGCGCGGCGCGCCCCGGCGCGCTCGAGTGCCCTGCGCGCGAGTTCCAGCAGCTCGGCGGACGGCTTTTTCATGCGCGCGATTCTACTCGCGCGGCCTCGGTAGAATACGGCGCGTTCAACCGAGAAGGAAACACCCATGGGCAAGTTCATCGAGCTCGTCGCCAGTGACGGGCACACGCTGTCCGCGTACCGCGCGGATCCCGCCGGCAAACCGCGCGGCGCCGTCGTCGTGATCCAGGAAATCTTCGGCGTCAACAGCCACATCCGCTCGGTGGCGGACGGCTATGCGGCGGACGGCTACCTGGCGATCGCGCCGGCGATGTACGACCGGCTCGAGCGCGGCTTCGAGGTCGGCTACGTTCCGGACGATATCGCCAAGGGCCGCGCGCTGAAGGACAAGGCGGGCGTGGATGCCGCGCTGCGCGACGTCGAGGCCGCGGTGAAGGAAGCCGCGAAAGCCGGCAAGGTGGGCATCGTCGGCTACTGCTGGGGCGGATACGTCAGCTGGATGGCTGCGGCCCGCGTCAAGGGCCTGGCCTGCGCTGCGCCGTACTACGGCGGCGGCAGCACCACCGACGAGGCGATCGCCGAGAAGCCCAAGTGTCCGGTGATGGCGCACTACGGCGAGAAGGACGAGCACATTTCCGTGGAGAGCGTGAAGAAGCTCGCCGCGGCTCACCCGACGGTCACGGTGCACCTCTATCCCGCGCCGCACGGCTTCAATTGCGACCAGCGCGGCTCCTACGACGCGCCGAGCGCCAAGCTGGCGCGCGAGCGCACGCTGGCGTTCTTCCGCCAGCACCTCGGCTGAACGCGGCGTACGCAGCGCGCAGGCTGCCTGCCCTGCGCGCGGCTACTGCAGGTCGGCGGCTTCGCCGAGCAGGGCGCGGCGGAAACGCGCCTTCAGCAGCCCCCCGTCGCGCGGCGGCAGGATGATCGGCACCTTTTCGGCGCGCACCTTCACCGTCGCGAAGTTGGGTCCCGGCTGCCCGTGAATCGCCGTGCGCAGCGCGGCGAGCTCGCCCGCCGCGCTGAGCGTGCGCGCGTCGACGAAGCCCGACGCGCGCGCAACCGCCGCAAGGTCGACGCCGTGCGCGGTGTGGGTTTCCTGCATGCCGGTCTCGCCGTAGCGCCCGTTGTCGATCACCACGACCGACAGGTTGGTCGGTCGCTGCACGCCGATCGTTGCGAGCGCCCCCAGCCCCATCAGCATCTCGCCGTCGCCGGTGATCACCAGCACGCGCCGCTGCGGCTGCGCGAGGGCCAGGCCGAGCCCCATCATCGCGGCCTGGCCCATCGCGCCCCAGAGCGGGAAGGTCAGGTCATGATCGCCCGCCGCGGTGCAGTCCCAGGCCGTCGAGCCGAGGCCCGCCACCACCAGCAGGCCGCCGCGCTCGGCGAGCAGCGCGGATACGACGTCGCGTCGATGCAGGGTCGCGGTCATTGGGCCGCCTGTTCCTGGAAGCTCTTGATGCCGATCACGCGCTGCGAGATCAGCACCGCGACCGCGGCATAGCCGTTGAACGCAAGGCGCAGCGCGGCGTCGACCGCCGGCGCGACCGCCTGCGGCTCGAGCGCGGGCTGGACGATGACGCCCATCGCCTCGAGCACGCCGGGCGTGGCCTGCCCCATCGGAATCTGCCAGGGATTGAACTCGCCGTATTCGCCGCGCATGGTGATGATCATCGGCAGCGGGATGCGGCATTCCTTGATCGTGCCGAGCACGTTGATGACGTTGCCGACGCCGCTCGACTGCATCAGCAGGACCGAGCGTTCGCCGCCCAGCCAGGCCCCGGTCGCGAGGCCGAGGCCCTCCTCCTCGGTCGTCAGCACCACGCTGCGCATCGAGGGATCGGCCTGGCACAGCTCGATCAGGCGCTTGTGTCCCGCGTCCGGCACGTAGCTCACCAGCGAGACGCCGGCCGCCTTGAGCGCGCCGTGCACCTGGAGCGGCCAGTCGATGCCTGCCGCCCGCGGGGCGTTCATGCCGCGTCCCTCAGCAGCGTCTCGCCGGGGCGCACGCGCGTGAAGCCGACCGGCTTGTGCGCGATGACGACGGCGTCGTCGACCAGGCCTGCGCTGGTGTAGGCCGAGCGCTCGAGCGCGCCCGGCTCGGGGAAGTCGGCGCGGAAATGCGCGCCGCGCGAATCCTCGCGCGCGCGTGCCGCGGCCGCGATCACGCGGCTTACCTGCGTCAGGCTCTTCAGATTCATCCAGTCATGCCAGGAAAGGTTGAACGCGCGACCGGAATCCGGCAGCGCGACGCCGTCGAGCGCATCATCGAGCGCCGACAGCTCGCGCTCTGCCGCGGCCAAGCCCGCGGCGTCGCGGATGATACCGACACGGTCCCACATCACGCCAGACAGTGTTTCGCGCAGCACTTCGAGCGCGCCGTGGCGCCCGGCGCCGCCGCTGAAGGGTCGCTCGCAGCGCGCAATGGCCGCCTCGATCGCCGTCGGGTCCGGGGTGCGCAGGGCGCCTTCGGCGCGCACCCAGGCCGCCATCGCATCGCCCGCCACGCCGCCGTAAACCGTGGAATTGGCCACGCCGTTGCCGCCCAGGCGGTTGGCGCCGTGCACCCCGCCCGAATCCTCGCCGGCGACGAACAGCCCGCGCAGCGCGGTGCCGCAGTCGGCGGTGAACTCGACGCCGCCCATCATGTAATGCGCCGTCGGCACCACCTCGACCAGCCCGCCGGCGAGATCGAAGCCGCAGTCGGCGCAGCGCTCGACCATGCCCTTGAAATCGCGCCGCACGCGCTCGGCGCCGAGATGCGCCATCGAGATATACAGGCCGCCGTTGGGCGTCACGCGCCCGGCGCGCATCTCCGCGACCATGCCGCGCGAAACGATGTCGCGCGTCGCGCGCTCGAGCTTCGGATCGTAGTGCTGCATGAAGCGCTCGCGCGCGCCGTTCAGCAGGTGGCCGCCCGCGCCGCGCAGACCTTCCTCGAGCACGGTCCCGGTCATGCGCGTGTGCGGGCCCGCGAGCAACCCGGTGGGATGGAACTGAACCATCTCCATGTCGCGCAGCGCCAGCCCCGCGCGCAGCGCCATCGCCAGCCCGTCGCAGCTCTTGTCGCCCGAGGGCGTGTGGTAGCGGTACATGGTCGGCCCGCCGCCGGTGGCGAGCAGCACCGCCTTGGCGCGCACCAACACGTATTCGCCGCTGCGCATGTCGATCATCAGCACCCCGGCGAGCCCGTCGCCGGCGCTGTCTTTGACGAGCTCGACCGCGCGATGCTCTTCGAGGCGCCCGATGTTGCGCGCCCAGACCTGCTCGGCCAGCCGGTTGATGATCTCGATGCCGGTCAGGTCGCCCTTGTGCACCGTGCGATCGAAGGTCTGCCCGGCGAAGGCCTTCTGGTGGATCGAGCCGTCGGGGTTGCGGTCGAAGAAGCAGCCGAGCTCGTTCTCCAGCTCGCGGATGCGCTCCACCGCGAGCGTCACCAGCTTCCAGGCGAGTTCCTGGTCGGGCAGCCACTTGCCACCCTCGATGGTGTCCATGAAATGGCGCTCGATCGAGTCCCCCGGCGCGAGCGCCACGTTGTAGCCGCCCTGCACCATGCGCGTGCAACCGCACTTGCCGAGCAGGCCCTTGACCGCGACCGTGATCGACAGCTCGGGCGCCGCCCGGTGCGCGTGCAGCGCGGCGAACAGCCCGGCGCCGCCGGAGCCGAGGATCAGGATGTCACTGTGGATCTCGCGCAGCGCGCGTTTCACGGCCTCACGCTCCTCGTGCTTTCCGGCTTGGCAGGCTATTTGATGCCGAGGCTGGCGAGCGCCGCGGCACGGCGTGCCTGCGCCGCCGCATTGACGGTGTCGTACAGGCTGCCGCCATGACTGTCCATGGCCACCAGCAGCGGACCGAAGCCGCGCACCCGGAACTTCCACAGCGACTCCGGATTGAGGTCGTCGAGATCGACGTCCTCGATCGCCTCGACCCAGGTCGTCTCGAGCGCCGCGGTGCCGCCGATGATCGCGAGGTACACGCCGCCCAGCGCGCCGAACGCCGCGGACGAGTCCTCGCGCAGACCGCCTTTGCCGATGATCATGCGCACCCCGCACTGCGCCATCAGCGGCCGCGTGAAGCGCTCCATGCGGTCGCTGGTGGTGGTGCCGATACACACCGAGGCGTAGCCGCTCGGATTCGCCGGGCTCTTCTCGATCTTTCGCACGTTCGGCGCGGTGTGGATCACGGCGTGCCCGTTCAGGTCGAAGCGCGTCTTGCGCCCGCGGTCGAACATGTGGATCTGCGTGGCGTCGCGGATGCCGTACAGCGTGCCGTTCAGGGTCACCGTATCGTTGATGCGCAGCGCGCGAACCTGGGCTTCGCTCACCGGCATCGTGAAATCGTGGTGCGCCATCGACTTGCGCCTCAGGAACCCGCGCCGAGCAGCCCGGCCTTGAGGTCGTCCTGCACCGGATTGAGGCCGAGCCAGACGCGCAGCAGCGCGCGGTAGAAGTCTTCGCCGACGATCGCCCGCCCGACCTGCTGACCATCGACCCGCAGCCGCAGGCTTTCGCCCTGCGCCCAGTCGATGTCGATCGCCATGCCCTCCTTCGCCTCCTTGATGTCGGCCATGATCCCCGTGAACTGCGCGATGCGCGGCCCGAAGCGCACCATCTCGGCGTCGCTGTGATTCTTGCGCAGCCCGTCGATCAGCGCCTGCGTAAAGGACTCGGCACTGACGTCGCGCAACATGCGGATGGCGACCCGCTTGGGTCCTGCGAGCAGCAGGATCTCCTCGGCCTTGCGCTTGGGCGCCGGGAGGTACAGCCCGATCGCGTAGACGTCGAGGAACAAGAGCTTGCGCAGCCCGGCGCCGTTCAGCACCAGCGTCGCGTCGCCCGGCCCGTCGATCTTTTCGGCGAACTTCACCCCGGCCACCTCGACCGCCTGCGCGAGGCCGATGATCGAGGACAGCAGCACTGCGGCGAGCACTCTCATCTCAATACCCGTATTCGATGCCCTGCGGGCTGAAGGTCGCGCGCGCGCGCCGCGCCGAGTGGCACTGCATGTTGACGGCGACCGGGTTCATCGTGATGTGCGTCGCCGCGGTCTCGACGTGGACCGCGAACGCGGTCGAGTCGCCGCCCAGCCCCTGGGGGCCGACACCGAGTGTGTTCACCGCCTGACCCAGCGCCTTCTCGAGCTTCGCGCCCTCGCGGTCGGTACAGCGCGAGCCGAGCGGGCGCGTCGCCGCCACCTTGGCCAGGTGGACGCAGAGATCCGCGGTGCCGCCCACGCCGACGCCGACAATCGTCGGCGGGCAGGTCTTGCCACCCGCGGCCAACACGCAGTCGATGACGAAGGTCTTGATCGCGTCGACGCCTTCGGCGGGGATCGCCATGCGCAGCCAGGAGTTGTTCTCCGAGCCCGAGCCCTTCGGCACCATCTCGATCGACAGGCGCTCCGCATCGTCGGAAAAATCGAAATGGATGACCGGCACGCCGCGCCCGCAGGAGGTGTGCTCGTTCTTGCGCGTCACCGGATGCACCACCGACGAGCGCAGCGGGTGCTCGCGCGTCGCCCGTGCGCAGCCTTCGCGGATCGCGGCCTTGAGTCCCGCGCCGTCGACCTCGACGCTGCGCCCGATAACCACGTTGTAGATCGGGATGCCGGTGTCCTGGCACAGCAGGTTGTCGGTCTCCTCCGCCACCTTGATGTTGGCAATCATGGTGCCGAGGATGCGCTTCGCCGTCGGGTCGCTTTCCGAGGCGTCGAGCCCGGCGAAGCCGCGCTTGATGTCCGGCGGCAGCAGCTTGACCGCGCGGATGTAGAGCTGCTTGGCGGCCTCTTCGACCTGTTGGAGATCGATTTTCATGCGGCTCGATTGTAGACCGCCATTGGACGCTACAGGGCCAGCGCGAACGCGAGGCCCACGGCGAGCGCGATGGCCGCCGCCGCAGCGGCGAGGCTCTTCTGCCAGCCGCGCCAGGGCAGCAATTCGAGCGCGAGCAGCCGCAGGCCGCCGGCCAGATGCGCGGCGAGCAGCACCACGATGCCCCACTCGGCGAACTTGACCGCGGGCAGCGCGGTCCAGGAGAGAAAGCGGTCGAACTGTTCAGCGCCCTGCAGCGACTGGCCGAGCGCCCAGAAATGCACCGGCAGAAAGAGGGCGAGCAGGACGCCGGAGATCCGGTGCACGAGAAACGCACCGTACGCCGGGTGGCGGCGCGCGCGCAGGTCGTTACGCCGCACCGCCGAACACCCCCGCCACCGCGCGCAGCCCGAGCACCGCCAGCGCCAAGGCGAACAGCAGCAGCACCGCGTCGCGCGCGGCGCCGCGCCAGCCGAGCCATTCGCCGAGGGTCGCACGCAGGCCGATCGGCGCATGCACCGCCGCAGCGAGCACGAACGTCGTGTAGAACACCAGGCCTAAAACGCTGCCGCGCGTGCGCGCGAGAATCTCCGCGGCCGACAGCCCGCCCTGCACGGCGACGATGATCGTCGCCAGGTGCACCACCACGCAGAACGCGAGCACGGCCGCGCTCGCGCGCTGCGCCAGCCAGAGCAAGGTCTCGCTGCGTGCGCTCACAGCTCGCCTTTCAGCAGCGCACGCGCCAGCGCGCGCTTCAGCCCGGCGATGCCGGCCGTCGGAGAGATCTTCTTCGGGCAGCGCTCGCTGCAGCCCATCTGCGTGTGGCAGGCGTGACAGCCCGCATCGCCGCCCACCGCGCGCAGCCGCGCGGGATTCGCGGCGTCGCGCGCATCGCAGACCAGCGTCCAGGCCCGGTTGAGCGCCGCGGGACCGAGGTAGTCCGCGCTCCAGGACACCAGGTCGCAGGCGGCGTAGCACACGCCGCAGCCGATGCATTCGATCCCCGCGTCGACCTGGCGCCGGTCGGCATCGTCGGGCGCGATGCGCGCGAAATCGTCGTGCCGCGACCGGGCGCCGCTGAACTGCCCGCGGGCGCGCGCCCATTTGTCGAAGAACGGCGTCATGTCGGTGACCAGATCGCGAATCACCGGCAGGTGGCCGAGCGGCGCAACCTCCAGCGTATCGTCCTCGGCCACCGTGTCGACGTGCGTGCGGCAGGTCCAGCGCGGCCGCCCGTTCACGGTCATCGCGCAGGAACCGCACATGCCGACGCGGCAGGCGAAGCGGTAGGCGAGCGACCCATCGAGGTGGCGCTGGATGTGCGTGATGACGTCGAGCACCGTCTGGCTCGCCTGGCGCGGCACCTCGAAGCTCTGGAAGGCGCCCTGTTCGGCGCCGCGCCAGACTTTTACGCGCAGCAACGCCATTTCGGCGCGACCCTCAGTGCGCGCCGCCCGGCGGCGTGCCGGTGCGCGAGAGCATCGGTGCCGCGAGCGGGGCGATTTCGACGTTGACGCAGGCCGGCCGGCCGGCGGCCAGCGCGCGCTCGAGCGCCGCAGCGACGTCCGCTGCGCGCGTCACATGCTCGCCATGACCACCGAGTGCCGCCACCGCCAGATCGTAGCGCGTCGGCTGCATCGTGCAGCCGATCGTGCGCGCCGGGCCGTAGCTGCGGACCTGGATCAGGTGCTCCGCGTTCCAGCGCGCGTCGTTGCCGATCACCGCGACGAACGGAGCCCCGCAGCGCGCCGCGGTCTCGAACTCGGCGAGGTAGAAGCCGAGGTAGAAGCCGGCCGAGCCGTCGCCGAGCGTGGCGATCACCGGCGCACCCGGATGCGCCAGGCAGGCGGCGATCGCATAGGGAATCGAGCCGCCGATGCCGCCGGCCGGGCCGTTGGTGATGCGCGTCGCTGCGCTGGCGCAGGCCTGCGCCCACTGACCGAACTCGCCACCGTCGCAGACCAGCACCGCGTCGGGCCGCGCGGCGAGCGCCTGCTGCACGGCGCGCGCGACGACCAGCGGATGCACCACGCCCTCGGCGGATTCCGGCGCCGCCCACTCAGCCGGACGCGCCGCGCGCGCGCGCTCGACCTGGCCCGCCCATTCCGCCTGCGCGGCGCCCGGCGCGAAGCCGCGCAGGGCGCCGGCGATCAGGGCCTCGGCCGCAGCGAACGCATCGGCCTGCGCCGCGTACAGCCGGCGGGCGGACTCGCCGATTGCAACCGCGCCGCGGCGCAGCGCCTCGGCCTCCGGATCGATATGGATGAAATTGCAGCGTGCACTGAACGCCGGCGGCCGGCCGAAGCGCAGGGTGAAATCCAGCTTGCGCCCGAGCAGCAGCACGACATCCGCCTCGGCGAGCAAATCGGGCAGCGCGCCGAGCGTCGGGTCTGCGATGCCGCGCGGGCTTTCGCTGTGCAGCACGGGTATGCCGGTCGCGGCCTGCAGCGCATCGCGCAGCCGCTGGCCGCGCCCCGCCGCCATCGCCGGCGCCGCCACGATCAGGGGGCGCGCCGCGCGCGCAAGCGCCGCGAGGATCGCGGCGACCGCCTCGTCCGCGAGCGGCTGCGGCGCGGCGCCGAACGCCGCCGCGTCCGGCAGCGCGACGTTGCCCGCGTCGAGCTTCGCGTCGAGCAGGTCGTACGGCAGGCTGACGTGCACCGGGCCGGGGCGCCCGGCCTTGGCAATGCGGAACGCGCGCGCGACGTCTTCGCCCAGGCCTGCCGCGTCCTGCGCGGTCCACGACGCCTTGCACAGCGGCGCCGCAACCTCCGCCTGGCGCAGTTCCTGGAACGTGTCGCTGCCGAGCTGAGCGAGCGGCGCATGCCCGGAGAGCAGCACCAGCGGCGCTTCGGCGCCCAGCGCGTTGGTCAGCGCGCCGACGCCGTTCGCGTGCCCGGGCCCGGCGGTGAGCAACGCCACACCCGGCTCGCCGGTGAGCCGCCCCCAGGCGTCGGCCATGTGCACCGCCGCGCCCTCGTGCCGCGTATGGACGATGTCGAGCCGCGCGTCGACCGCGGCGTCGTACAGCACCATCACCTGGTTGCCCGACAGCGAGAACAGCCGCTGGGCGCCGCCGCGCGCAAGGGCGCGCGCGACGACATCTGCGCCGCGCAGCGTCGCCATCGTCGGATGTCCTTCGGCTACGCCGATTCGTACAGCCGCGTCAGCACGAACTCGCGGTGGCCGAGCGCCTCGGCCGCGGTGAGGCGGCCGTTGGCGGTGCGCAGCATGCACTCGAGCAGCGCATCGCCCGCCTGGTCGGGCGACAGCTCCTTGCGCAGCAGCCCGGAGACGTCGACGTCGATGTGCTCGCCCATGGTGCGCACCGTGCGCGGGTTGGCGCACAGCTTGATCACCGGCAGGATCGGGTTGCCGATCACGTTGCCCTGCCCGGTCGGAAAGAAGTGCACCGCGAATCCGGCCGCCGCGCACAGCGTCACCATCTCGGCCGCCGCCGAGGAGGAATCCATGAACCACAGCCCCGGCCCGGTGGGCTCTTCGGCCTTGTCGAGCACGCCGTCGACCACGCACTTGCGCCCGATCTTCTGGATGTTGCCGAGCGCCTTTTCCTCGATGGTGGTCAGCCCGCCGGCAATGTTGCCCTTGGTCGGCTGCGACTCCGACAGGTCGCTCGTCTTGTGGCGGTCGATCACCGCCTGGTAGCGGTCGAACATGAACTGGAACTTCTTGCGCACGTCATCGTTCTTGCAGCGCGCCGCCACCAGGTGCTCGCCCCCGGTGAGCTCGGTGGTCTCGCCGAAGCACAGCGTCACGCCCCGCGCATAGAGCTTGTCGAAGGCGTTGCCCACCGTCGGGTTGGCGCCGCAGCCCGAGGTGGTGTCGGACTCGCCGCACTTGGTCGAGACCCAGAGATCCTTCAGCGGCCGTTCCTCGCGCCGCAGCTCGCCTGCGGCCTGCACGAATTCCTTCGCCGCCCTCGAGGCGCGCTGGATGGTGTCGATGTCGCCGTGCAGCTCGATGCCGAAGCCCGCCACCGGCTTGCCCGTCTTGGCGATGCCCTCGACCACCTTCTGCGTCCAGCCCTCCTCGATGCCGATCACCACCACCGCGGCCACGTTCGGGTTGCAGCCCGTGCCGATCAGCGTGCGGAAATGCAGATCGAGGTCGGCACCGAACTGCAGCCGCCCATAGGGGTGCGGCAGCGCCAGCGTGCCCTTGATGTTGTTCGCCACCGCCTCGGCGGCCGCGTTCGAGATGTCGTCGACCGGCAGGATGATGACGTGGTTGCGCACGCCCACCCGACCGTTCTCGCGTCTGTAGCCCCAGAAGCTGGCTTTCGAAAGGTCCATTGCCATGCCTGTCTCCCCGGCTTACCAGCGTTTGGTCTTGACGTTGTGCACGTGCAGGTGCTCGCCCTGCTTGATCGGCGCCACCACCTTGCCGATGTCGACGCCGTACTTGATGACCGTGTCGCCGGGCTGGTAGTCCTTGAGCGCCACCTTGTGCCCGATCGGAATGTCGCTCCGGGCCTGGACTTTGACGTCCTTGTCATCCTCCATGATCCAGCCGGCGAGCGTCTGGCCCGCCTTGACGCCTTCGACGACCACCACGCCGACGCCGTCGCCCTCCTCGTGCACCACAAATTGAATCATCGCTCGCCCCAGTGACCACCTCGATGTCCGAAGGGCACGTATTATCCACCGCAGCGACCCTTCACGCGGCGTCAGCCGTGAAGGGTTTCGCTGCGTTAACCCAGAAATGACGACGCGACGCGAATTTCTCCTGGCGCTGGGCGCCACGCTGCCGCTCGGCCTGCGTACCGCGCGCGCGGCGCCCCGCCCGCGTTTCGCGCGCGACCCCTTCGCCCTCGGCGTCGCGAGCGGTTACCCCTGGCCGAGCGGCGTCGTGCTGTGGACGCGGCTGATCACCGACTTCGAGCAGCCTGACGGCGGCCTCGGCACCGCCGTGATCCCGCTGCGCTGGGAAGTGGCGGCCGACGAATCGATGCGCCGGGTCGTTGCCCGCGGCAGCGTCGACGCCCGTCCCGAGTGGGGCCACGCGGCGCACGTCGAGGTCGCGGGGCTCGAGCCCGATCGCTGGTACTGGTACCGCTTCATGGCGGGTGACGCGACCAGCCCGGCGGGCCGCACGCGCACTGCGCCCGCGCTCGAGGCAATGCCGTCGGCGCTGCGCTTCGCCTTCGCCTCCTGCCAGCAGTACGAGCAGGGCTACTACGGCGCCTACCGGCATGTCGTCGCCGACGCGCCCGACCTGCTCGCCTTCCTCGGCGACTACATCTACGAGTCGTCCTGGGGCCGCAACCACGTGCGCGCGCACGACCCGGGCGAGCCGTACACGCTGGCCGAATACCGCATGCGCTACGCGCGCTACAAAT
>Ga0111143_1090_pt1 | contig 16017 bp, 19 predicted proteins | sample DeeMarSeWOR28_12_FD_80397 | JGI IMG/M metagenome (GOLD analysis project Ga0111143, IMG submission 80397) | Betaproteobacteria bacterium SG8_39 | reverse complement strand
GACGTTCCATCCCAACCACCGCTTCGATGCGGTCGGTCCGATGACCGGCATCACCACGCGCTCGATGCCGGTGATGGTGGTCGAGAACCGCGGCAAGGGCATCGACGCGGGCAACCGCGCCTACTGCATGATCAACGAGGGGCTCGGCAAGGTGATGCGCTTCGGCGCCAACGATGCCGAGGTGCGCGCGCGGCTGGCCTGGCTGCGCGACGTGTTTGGGCCGCTGCTCGGCGCCGCGCTGCGCGCCGCAGGCGGGCTCGAACTGGTGCCGCTGGTGGCGCGCGGCCTGGCCATGGGCGACGAGATGCACCAGAGGAACGTGGCCTGCTCGGCGCTCACGTTGCGCGCGCTGTCGCCGCAACTGGCGCGCGCAGCAGACGATGCCGAGACGCTGTCGAAGAGCCTTGCCTTCATCGCCGGCAACGAGCAGTTCTTCCTCAACGTCGGCATGGTGATGGGCAAGAGCATCATGGATCCTGTGCGCGACATCGAGGCCTGCAGCCTGGTGGCCGCGATGTCGCGCAACGGCACCGATTTCGGCGTGCGTGTCTCGGGCACCGGCGACGCCTGGTTCACCGCGGCGGTCGAAATGCCACAGGGCCTGTACTTCCCGGGCTACAGCGAAGCCGACGCCAATCCCGACATGGGCGATTCGGCGATCATGGAGACGATCGGCCTGGGCGCATTCGCCATGGCGAGCGCGCCGGCGGTGGTGGGCTTCGTCGGCGCAGGCCGGGCGAGCGACGCGGCGGGGTTCACGCGCGCGATGGGCGGAATCACGCTGACAAAGAATCCGAAGTGGACGATGCCGGCGCTCGACTTTCAGGGCGTCCCGACGGGCATCGACCTGCGCCGCGTAGTCGAGTCGGGCGTCCAGCCGGCGATCAACACCGGTATCGCGCACCGCGAGCCGGGCGTCGGCCAGGTGGGTGCGGGCGTGGCGCGCGCGCCGCTCGGCTGTTTCGACGCCGCACTGGTCGCCTTTGCACGCTCGCTGGGAATCGACGCATGAGCGTCGTCGTCAATCGCCTGCGGCGCGGGTTCTACGCTGACTCGGTCGCGCTGATGCGTATTGCGCGTGCGCTGGCCGGGGGCAAGGGCGTGCTCGACGCGTCACTCATGATCGGCAGCCCGTCGAACAAGGCGCTGCTCGAAGGCTCCGGGCTGCTGGTTGCCGAGGCGCGCGATGCGCAGGCCGACGACCTCATCATCGCGGTGCGCGCGCGCGACGCGACATGGGCGGCCGCGGCGCTCGAGGAGGCCGAGCGCCTGCTGGCCGGCGGGGGCGTGCCGACGGACGGCGCGGGGCCGGCGGAGGCGTCGCTCGGCGTGGGCGGCTTCGGCGCTGCGCTCGATGCGCTGCCGGCGGCCAATCTGGCGCTGATCTCGGTGCCCGGCGAGTTCGCTGTGCTCGAGGCGCAGCGCGCGCTCGAGCGCGGGCTGCACGTGATGATCTTCTCGGACAACGTGCTGCCCGAGGACGAGGTGGCGCTCAAGCGCCGCGCGCTCGAGTGCGGCCTGCTCGTCATGGGGCCTGACTGCGGCACCGCGCTGATCGGCGGCGTGCCGCTCGCCTTCGCCAACGCGGTGCCGCGCGGCGACGTCGGCATCGTTTCGGCCTCCGGCACCGGCTTGCAGGAGGTGTCCTGTCTGCTGGCGCGTGCCGGCTGCGGCGTGTCGCACGGCATCGGCGTCGGCGGACGCGACCTTTCCGAGGCGGTGGGTGGCCTGATGACGCTCGCCGCGCTCGACGCGCTCGAGGCCGACCGCGCCACCCGCCGTATCGTGGTGATCTCCAAGCCGCCGTCGGCCGCGGTGAGCGAAAAGGTGTTGGCGCGCGCCGCGCGCAGCCGCAAACCGGTGGTGCTCTGCCTGCTCGGCGCAGAGCCGGCGGCGTCCAGGGGCAAGGTGGTCTTCGTGCGCACGCTCGAGGCCGCGGCGGCCGCGGTGAGCGGCAAGCGTTCGTCGCCGTCGCGTGCGGCGAGCGCGCCTCTGCGGCGCGGCTCGATCCGCGGTCTGTTCAGCGGCGGCACGCTCTGCGCGGAAGCGCAGATCGTCCTGATGGACGAAGGACACAGGGTGCAGTCGAACGCCCCGGTGCCCGGTGCGCAGCCGCTCGCGCGCGGTCGCGCCGGACATCGTCTGCTCGACCTCGGCGCCGACGAGTTCACCCGCGGGCGGCCGCATCCGATGATCGACCCTGCGTTGCGCAACGACCACCTCGCGCGCGCCCTGCGCGAGCGCGATGTCGCCGTGGTGCTGCTCGACGTCGTGCTCGGCACCGGCGCGCATCCCGATCCAGCTGCGCTGATCGCGCAGGTCGTGCGCGGCGCGGGCCCGCGCGCAGCGCCGGTCGTCGCTTCGGTGACCGGCACCGACGCGGACCTGCAGGGCTACGCGCGCCAGGTCGCGCTGCTGCGCGAAGCGGGGGTGCGCGTGGCGAGTTCGAATGCCGCGGCAGCGCGCCTTGCGGCGCGCATGGTCAGGGTGGAGCCGGCACGGCTCAGCCGGCCGCGAGGTAGGCCTTCTCCAGCGCGCCCTGCGCGGCGATCTCGGCCGCGGTCCCCTGCGCGGTGATGCGCCCGCTCTCGATCACATAGGCGCGATCGGCCAGGGCGAGCGCGAGGCCCGCCATCTGGTCGACGAGCAGGATGGTGACCGCCTCGCTGCGCAGCCGGTCGAGCGCCGAGAACAGCTGGTTGATGATCGTCGGCGCGAGGCCAAGCGACGGCTCGTCGAGCAGCAGCAGGCTGGGTTTCGCCATCAGGCCGCGCGCGATCGCGAGCATCTGCTGCTCGCCGCCGGAGAGCAGGCCGGCGCGCTGATCGCGGCGTTCGCGCAGGCGCGGAAAGCGCTCGAACATGCCTTCCACTTCGGCGTCGGAGAGGTCGCGGCGCAGGTGCGCGCCGAGGAGAATGTTGTCGAGCACCGAAAGCTCGGGGAAGACCTGCCGTCCCTCGGGGACCAGTACCACGCCGCGCGCGACCACGCGGTGCGCCGGCAGGCGCGCCAGATCCGCGCCGGCGAGGGCGATCGAGCCGCGCACCGGACGGTGCAGACCGGCGAGCGAACGCATCAGGGTCGATTTGCCGGCACCGTTGGCGCCCAGTACCGCGACGAGCTCGCCGGCGGTGACGCGCAGGTCGATGCCCTTGAGCACCGGCTCCGCGCCGTAGCCGGCTTCGAGTCGACCGACTTCGAGCAGCGCTTCACCCGCCGTGGCCCCGCCCGCGCGCCGCACCGCGGGCCGTCCGTGGCCCTCGCCCAGGTAGGCGCTGCGCACCGCGGGATCCTGTTGCACCGCCTGCGGCGTGCCGGCCGCGATCGGCGTGCCGGCGTCGAGCACCACGACGTGATCGGAGATCCCCATCACGATCTCCATGTCGTGCTCCACCAAGACCACGGCAATGCCGGCATCGGCGATGCGGCGCATGAGTTGCGCCAGCGCGCCCTTGTCGTCGCGCGACAGGCCGGCGGCCGGCTCGTCGAGCAGCAGCACCGTCGGGCGCGTCGCGAGGGCGCGCGCGATCTCGACCAGTCGCCGGTCGACATGCGGCAGGTCGGCGGCGCGCGCGTGCAGGTCGCCGCGGTAGCCGACGAAGGCGAGCAGTTGCTCCGCCCGCGGCTCGGTTCCGGCGCGCTCGGGGGAGGCGATGACCAGGTTCTCGAGCACGCTCATGCTGCCGAACAGCTGCGAGGTCTGGTAGGTGCGCGCGAGCCCCGCGCGCGCAATGCGCCAAGCCGAGGCGCCCGCAATCGCGCGTGCGCCGAGCGTTACCTGACCCGCATCCGGCCGGTAGAACCCGCCCAGCATGTTGAGCACGGTCGTCTTGCCCGCACCATTGGGTCCGATCAGGCTGGTGACGGCACCGGGCTGCGCCGCGAACGCGACGTCGACCGCGGCCTGCACGCCGCCGAAGGCGATCGTCAGGCCTTTCACTTCGAGCGCCGTGCGCACCGTGCTCGAGTCTGCGCCGACCATCGCCGCATCGGCCGTGGGGGCCGCCAGCACGGGCTCGCGACGCCGGCGGATCCAGCGCAGCACCTCGCCGACGATGCCCTCGGGCGCGACCCAGAGCACGACCAGCATCAGCGCACCGAAGAACAGCAAACGGTATTCGGCCAGTCCCGCGAGCACCTCGGGCAGCAGCACCACGATCGTCGCGCCGATCAGCGGCCCGCTGACGGTGCCGGCGCCGCCGACGATGACCACCAGCACGAACAGGATCGACTGCAGGAAGGCGAAGCTGGACGGCGTGACGAATCCCGAGAGCGGCGAGAACAGCGCGCCGGCGAGTCCGGCGCAGCCCGCCGACAGGGTGAAGGCGAGCGCCTTGATCGCGATCGGATTCAGGCCGACCGATTCAGCGGCGACCTCGGAGTCCTTCACTGCGCGCATCGCCGAACCCCACGACGAGCGCGACACGCGCCAGAACGCATAGACCAGCAGGGCGGTGAGCGCGATGGCACCGAGCGCGATGCCGCGCTCGGTGAGCGGGGTGCCGAAGAGCAGGGGCTTCGGCACGCCCATGATGCCGTTCTGCCCGCCGGTGACCTCGTCCCACTCGACGATCGAATGCTCGACGACGAAGCCGAAGGCGATAGTCACCATCGCCAGATAGGGCCCGCGCACGCGCAGCGCGGGCAGGGCGAGCAGGGCGCCGGTCAGCGCCGAGAGCGCGATGGCGGCGGGCAGCGCGATCCAGAAATCGAGCTTCAGGCGCACCATGAAAATCGCCACGGTGTAGGCGCCGATGGCGTAGAAGCCGACGTGACCAAACGAGACCTGCCCGGTCAGGCCGAGCAGGACATTGAGGCCGATGCCGACGATCGCAGTGAGGGCGAGCGTCGCCATGACGAACACGTAGTAGTCGTTCGACACCCAGGTGAACACGAACGCCGCCGCGAAACCGGCGGCGAGCGCGGCGACGGGCAGCGCCTTCATACCTTCTTCACTTCGGCGCGACCGAACAGCCCGTTCGGCATCGCCGCGAGCACCACGATCACCAGCGCAAAGCTGAGGATCTGCGTGTAGGTCGAGCCGAGCAGCGCGGTGATGAGCGCTTCGACCACCCCGAACACCACGCCGGCGATCATCACGCCCCAGGCGCTGGTGATGCCGCCGAGGATGGCGACAGCGAAGGCCTTCAGGCCGAACACGGTACCCATGTCGGAATGCACGTTGAACAGCGGCGCGATCAGGATGCCGGCGGCGCCGGCGAAAACGGTCGATAGCGCGAAGGCGCCGGATATCACGCGCGGCACGTTGATGCCCATGAGGCGCGCCGCATCGGGGTTCTGCACGACCGCGAGCATGGCCTTGCCGCCGCGGGTGCGACGCGAGTAAAAATGCAGCGCCGCGGCGAGCGCGATGCCGGCTGCCGGGATGGCGAGCTGCAGCGGCGAGATGCCGATGCCGAACACTGTGAAGGAGCCGGTTGCCCAGGGCATGTTGAAGCCGCGCGGCTCCTTGCCGAAGGTAAACAGTACCGCGTTGTCGACGACGATGCCGAGCGCTACGGTGGCCATCAGCCATGCGTTCGATCCTCGCCGTGCGAACGGCCGGACCGCGATGAATTCGACGAGGATGCCGTAGAGCGCGCACAGCGCGAGCGCCATCGCTGCGGCGAGCGGGACCGGCCAGCCGAGCCGCACCGCAAAGCTGTAGGCGAAGACCGCGCCCAGCATCATCGAGCTGCCTTGCGCGAAGTTCACCGTCGCCGAGACCGCGTAGGTGACGTGAAAGCCAAGCGCGAGCAGCCCGTACATACTGCCCAGGCCGAGGCCGGTTATGATGGCGGAGACGACGAGCATAAAAGCAAGGACGGCCGCCGAAGCGGCCGTCCAGATTCTAAACGTCTGCCGGAGGCGTCACTTCACCATGCCGACGGGCAGGATCTTGTTGTCGATGAACTGCGTCCAGACGTAGTCGTTTTCGGTGATCGCGTCGTGCACGGCGGGCGAGAACGGCTTGTCGTAGGTCTTGATGAGGCCTGCGTAGGTGCCGATCTTGTAGAACCCCTCGCGAATCTTCGAGCCATCGGTCGAGCCGGCGTTCTTGATCGCCAGTGCGACCAGGTGCATCGCGTCATAGGCGTTCGCGACGCCCACCGCCGGCGTGACGTCGTCCGGGCCCTTGATGTCGGGATACTTGGCCATCAGCATTTTCATCACCTTGGCGCCGACCGGGCGCTGGTTGCCGAAGAAGCTGTAGGTCTGCACGAAGTGCACGTTCTTCGCGTTCGGTCCGGCGAGCTCGGTGAAGCGCCCACCCGCAGGACCCCAGTGCGAGACGATCGGCACCTGCCAGCCCATGCGGTCGAGCGACTTGACCACCTGCGCTGAGGGGCCGACGTTGGCGGCCATGAACAGCGTGTCGGCGCCACCTTGCTTCAGGCGCGTGAGCTGCGGCACGACGTCGATGTCGTTGGACTCGAACTTCTCGATGCCTGCGGGCGTGACCTGCTTGGCGGCCATGGCGGCGCGCAGCCCTTTCTCGTTCGAGGCGCCCCAGGGGTTGTTGATCAGGATCAGCCCGGGCTTCTTGGTGCCGAAGTTCTTCTGCGCGTACTGCAGCATCGCCTTGTCGACGATCTCGTCGACCGCGGAGACACGGAACACGTAGTTCGGGTTCGCGCCATTCTTGGTGATCGGCGTGCCCGCCGCCCATGGCCCCATGAAGGGTACCTTGGCCTGATTCATGATCGGCACGATGGCGAGCGAGACCGGCGTGTCCAGACCGCCGAACAGCACTGCGACCTTCTCCTTGAAGACCAGCTCGCGCGCGGCGATCACGCCCTTTGCCGGCGTCGCCTCGTCGTCGCGCCGCACCAGCTCGAAGCTGCGGCCGAGCACGCCGCCGGACGCGTTCAGCTCGTCGATCGCGATCGTCAGGCCGCGCGTGATGGCCTCGCCCGCGCGGGCGGACTGGCCGGACAGCGCCGTGACGAGGCCGATCTTGATCGGGTCGGCGGCCAGCGCCGGCAGCGCGCTGCCGAGCGCCAGGGTGACCGCGGTGGCGATAAAGCTGCGTCGGGTCCAAGCGGTTTTCATGCTCACCTCCTTGATTTGGATGGAATGGGGTCTTAGGGGGCCTAACGGGACACTCAAGGAACACTCAAAGCAAGCCATGTGCCAAACGTCTCGGGGCTATAATTTCCCAGCCATGCCCGCACACACTGCCCCCAGCACGACCAAGGACCCGGCGGCCGAGGCCGCCGAGATCGTCGAAACCTACCTGCGCCTGCACATGATTCCGGATCCGGACTCGGCGCGGGCCTACTGCGCACCGGATCTCGAGATTCGTTTTACCGGCAATCGCCCGATGCGCGACCCGGCGGACGCGACGGCCTTCAACAAGTCGCGCTACAAGTGGGTGAAGAAGAAATTCGGTCCGACGCACGTCGTTGCCGGAGGCACGGCGGAGGAAACCATCGTCTACCAGACCGGCACGCTGTACGGCGAATGGCCGGACGGCACGCCGTTCGAGGGCAATCGCTATGTCGACCGCTACGTGGTGCGTCACGGCAAGATCGTGAAGATGGAAGTGTGGAACGATAGCGCGGAATGGTTGCTGGTCCGCGCTGGCCTGGCGAAACCCTGAGCGATCCGGAGTCTACCCCGGGTTGCCCCAAATCGGTGCGCCCGGCACCAAACGGGAGCGCGCTGCCTCATGCCACGAGCCCTCAAAGGCCATGGCCGCTATGCCTACTCGCCGATCACGCGCCGCATGGACTATGCCTGGCCCGAGGGCAAGCGGCTCGCGGTCTATCTCGGCTTCAACGTCGAGCACTTCGATTTCGGCCAGGGGCTGGGTGCGGCGCTCGGGCCGAAAAGCCCCGAGCCCGACGTGCTCAACTATTCCTGGCGCGACTATGGCAACCGGGTCGGTGTATGGCGTTGCCTCGAGCTGTTCGAGGCGCTGAAGGTGCCGCTCGGCGCGCTGATCAATACCGCGCTGTACGACGACTGCCCGGAAGTGGTCGAGGCCTTCGTCAAGCGCGGCGATGAGCTGATCGGTCACGGCCACAGCAATTCCGAGCGCCAGGGCACGCTGTCGGAGGCCGACGAACGGGCGCTGCTGGCGTACTGCCGCAGCCGTATCGCGCGCGAATCGGGGCAAACCCCGCAGGGCTGGCTGTCGCCCTGGATCTCGGAGAGCCTGCTGACGCCGGACCTGCTCGCCGAAGCCGGCTACCGCTACACGCTCAACTGGTGTCACGACGACCAGCCGGTGCGCTTCGAAACGCGCTCTGGAAAGACGCTCTGGTCGATTCCCTATCCGCAGGAGCTGAACGACATCCCGATGATCGTCGCGCGCCAGATGGACGGGCGCGACTTCGCCGACATGATTGTCGACAATTTCGACGAGATGCTCGCGCAGAGCGAGTCGCAGCCGCTGGTGATGGGCATCGCACTGCATCCCTATCTCGTCGGTCAGCCGTATCGACTGCGCCATCTGCGGCGTGCCCTGACGCACGTTCTGTCGCAGGCACGACGGGTCTGGGTGACGACCCCCGGCGCGATCTGCGCCCACGTCGACGCGCTCGATCGAGTCCGCTGAGGGGCCGCGCCCGTACCGGGATCAGGTTTCCCGGGGCTTGTACTCCGGAAATTCGGCGAACATCTGCCGGAAGTACGCGGACTTCCACACCGCGACGACGATCAGCAGGTCGATCAGGCCGCTGAGCAGTACTAGATTGTCGGGATTCGGCCGCCAGTGCGGGATGCCGGAGAAATACCAGGCGATCCAGGCCAGGTTCAGGGCCGCGCTCAGGCTGACGATCTCCCGGCCGTAGCGCCAAACCCGGCGCACGAAGCCGCCACCGAACGGATCGCGGTTGACCGCGGCGAAGGCGACCAGCATCACCGGAAGCTCGAGCGCGAGCTGGATGTAGGGCACGCCCTCGCCGCCCAGCAGGCGCGCCGTGTCCGGCGAGCGGCGCATGCCGATCACCGCGGCCGCGACCAGAAACCAGTGGCGCGCCTGAAACGCGACGATCAGCCAGAAGGACAACGGGACTCTGAGTACCCCGTACTGATTGATCTTGCTGAAGAGGTCGCTCATGCGTGTTGACGGCTCAAGCTGGGCGCAAGGGTACTGCATTTCGGCGCGGCTGCCGCGGCTGACAGTGCGCGGATCGCCGCCCGAGGCATACTCTAGCCAGAAACAGGGAGGGCAGCATGGCAAAACGGCAGATCACGACCGACCGGCTGCGCCAGCCGAGCGGGCATTTCTCGCAGGCGACGGTGATCGAGGCGCGCGGCCGGCTGGTGTTCGTGTCCGGCATGACGGCGCGCCGTCCCGACGGGACGATCGCCGGCATCGGCGATGTCGAAGCCCAGACGCGCCAGGTGCTCGAGAACATCAAGGCGGCGATGGAGGCGGCGGGCGGAACGCTCGACGATGTTTGCCGCGTCGATGTGTACATCCGCAACATGGAGCATTTTGACGCGATTCACAGGGTGCGGCGCGAGTACTTCAAGCCGCCGCTTCCGGCTTCGACAATGGTCGAGGTGACGAAAATGGTGTCGCCCGACTACCTGATCGAGATCAGCGCGATCGGGGTCATCCCCGATGCGTAAAGTCTGCGTCTAGGAGCGACGGTCTTGCGGCGGCTGTTCCTTGACCGGGAGGAAGACCGTGATCCGGTTCAGTGCGGCGATCTCGAGCGAGACGTCGACGTAGTAGTACTGCAGGACGGCGATCGCGAGGAACAGCACCAGCGCCGTTTCTCGCAGCAGCGAACGTCTTGCTGGCGGGGCATCGCCCTGCGCGCCCGATTGCGCCGCAAGGTAGCTGTCGATCGCGGCGCACGTCCTGAGCGATTGGCCGGCGTGCTGTTCGAGATGGCGCAGCAGCCGCTCGGGCGTGTCCTCTGCCTCAGCCAGCTGCGGCGCGGCAGCGGGACTGCAGTCGGGTTCGGGCGTGACTTGTACTTGAGCCACGCACGGCGCCGCCGCGGCACCGTCGCTGCGATCGGGCGTCCTGCGACGCTTGGCGTCGAGCTGTTGTTCGTAGAAGAGCTTGAGTGCGTCCATGGCTCGGTTTTCAATGTGTTCCGAATCAGGCGAATACGCAAGACGTCGTTGCGCTGCGACTATGCTGACGGGTGGCGCCGCCTGGCCCAAGAGAGCACGGCAGCGATCCACGCCCCCATGCCGTTGGCGTGTGCCGCTGCATCTGGGCTCGCATCCTGCTGCGCATCGGCCGATACAACGCCGCCGGGAAGGGCCTCGGCGCCCAGCCAGCCGCTCTCGACCTCTTCGGTCGGACCGCGCCCGGTGATCGCCGTTTTAGGGTTGCGCATGAGTGTGGCCCACGCGACGCTCTGCAGCCCAGGCGCATGCATCGCCCGAACGCGCGAGGGGGTGTTGGTGCGCGTCGAACGGCGCCCAGCCCGCGTCTGCGCATTGCAGGCGTTCGACGCGCTCGGTGGGCCAGCTGCCGAGGTAGGCGCGAACGGCCTCGAGCACCGCGCTCGCCCGGCGCGCCGCATTAATACGACCGATATGACGCTCAAGCGTCGCGCCCGTCGGGTATACGTACTCCGCCTGTCCCATGGCATCCTCCCGCTTCAAAGGCAGGTTTGCGCAGGTTCATTGAACGCCCGATGACGCACGAGGTGTGCAAATGATTGCAAGTCTTGCGGCCTGCGGCCGGGCCTGCCCGGCAGGGAGGGGCGGTGACCGCAGGAGGGCCGTGCCGTGAGGCTGTCGATGCACGAAAACTCGCTGTTCGCGCTCCTGCTGCGCTCGCGCTGGTGGATCAGCTTCGCTGTTGCGCTCGGCCTGTTCCTGCTGGTGCGGCTGTTTATCCCGGAAGCCTATGCGATCGTCGTTCCGATCCCCTTCGTGGTGATCGGCTGCATCGCGGCCTGGCGCCAGCTTCGTGTACCTGGCGCGAGGCAAATCGCCGAGCGCCTGGAGGCTCTGCGGGCGATGCCGTGGCGCGATTTTGCCGCGACGCTGGAAGCGGCCTATCAGCGCGAGGGCTACGCGGTGCGCCGGCTCAACGCAGGCGCGGCCGATTTCGAGCTCACGCGCGACGCGCGGCGCACGCTGGTGAGTGCGAAGCGCTGGAAGGTCGCGCGTGCCGGCATCGAGCCGCTGCGCGAACTGGCGGCGGCGGGCGGTGCGGACGCCGTGGCGGAGCGCATCTTCATCGCCGCCGGTGAGCTCACCGCGCAGGCGCGCGCGTTCGCCGCCAGCAACGGCATCCGTATCGTCGAGGGTGCAGAACTCGCGGCGCTGCTCGCGCACCGCGTTCAATCGCTGAACCGCTAAAGGAGTTGTACGCGCCGCGGCTTAGCGCGCGACGCCGGGCAGCACGTCCAGCCCGCGCACATCCTGGCCGCCGTAACGCCGCAGGCGGATGTCGGCCTGCTCCTTGTGCCCGGCGAAATGCTCGAGCGCACACAGCCGCGAGCAGTACTCGCCGACCTTCACCGACGCTTCGCGGGTGACGCGCTGGTAGGTGCAGGTCTTGATGAACTTGCCGACCCAGAGCCCGCCGGTGTAGCGCGCGGCGCGCCGCGTCGGCAGGGTGTGGTTGGTGCCGATCACCTTGTCGCCATAGGACACGTTGGTCTCGGGCCCGAGAAAAAGCGCGCCGTAGTTCGTCATGTGGTCGAGGAAATACTGCGGGTCGCGCGTCATGACCTGCACGTGCTCGGCCGCGATGCCGTCGGCGACCTCGACCATTTCTTCGGTGCTGTCGCAGACGATGACCTGACCGTAGTCGCGCCAGGCCTGGCCCGCCGTCTCGCCGGTCGGCAGGATCTTCAGCTGGCGCTCGACCTCGGCCAGGGTCGCGCGCGCCAGGGTTTCCGAATCGGTCAGCAGGATCGCGGGCGAGGTCGGCCCATGCTCGGCCTGGCCGAGCAGATCGGCGGCGCAGAGCTCGCCATCGACCGTGTCGTCCGCGATGATCAGCGTCTCGGTCGGCCCGGCGAACAGGTCGATGCCCACGCGGCCGAACAGCTGGCGCTTGGCTTCGGCAACGTACATGTTGCCCGGTCCGACCAGCATGTCGACCGGCCGAACGGACTCGGTGCCGAGTGCCATCGCGCCGACTGCCTGCACCCCACCGAGACAGTAGATCTCGTCGGCGCCGCCGAGGTCCTGTGCAACGACGATCGCCGGGTTCGGTCCGCCCTCGTAGGGCGGTGCGCAGGTGACGATGCGCTTTACGCCGGCAACCTTGGCGGTCACCACGCTCATGTGCGCAGAGGCAACCATCGGGTACTTGCCGCCCGGCACGTAGGAACCGATGCTGTTCACCGGGATGTTCTTGTGACCGAGGATGACGCCGGGCATCGTCTCCTGCTCGACGTCGCGCAACGCGTCTTTCTGAATCTGCGCGAAACCGCGGATCTGCGCCTGCGCGAATTCGATGTCGGCCCGCTCGCGCGCGCTCACCCGCGCGTAGCAGGCTTCGATGTCGGCGCGGCGGAGGCGGAAATCCTTCGGCGACCACGCATCGAGCTTCGCCGAGTACTCGCGCACTGCGGCGTCGCCGCGCCGCTCGATCTGCGCCAGCATGTCCTCGACGGTCTTGCGAACCTTGGCGTCGGCGTCGGCCTTGGCGTCATCGCTGATCCCGGTCTTCAGGTATCGGGCCACGGCGTGCTCCCTGTCGGTTGAGAAAGGCGGTATCGTAGGTCCCGTTTCCGGTTCCGACAAACGCAGCGGCAGGAGGCGCACCGGCATCGTGGGCACGAACAGCACGAAGACGCATGCGGAATCGCGGCCCCTGTGGGCGCGCGGCATCGAAGGCCAGGTTGCCTTGGTGACAGGCGCCGGGCGCGGTCTGGGACGCGCCTGCGCGCTGGCGCTGTCGCAGGCCGGGGCGCAGGTGATCGCGGTCGCGCGCACGGCCGCTGAGCTCGAGCGTCTTGCCAGGGATGCAGCCGGCCCGGTCGAGGCGTGGATCGAGGACGTCAGGGGCGATGCCCTGCTCGGGCGGATCGAGGCGCTCGCGCGACTCGACGTGCTGGTCAACAACGCCGGCAGCAACCGGCCGCAGCCGTTTCTCGAAGTCACCGACGATGCGCTCGACGGCCTGCTCGAGCTGAACGTGCGCGCCGCGTACCGCGTCGCGCGCAGCGCGGCGCGGGTCATGGTGCGGGCCAGCCGGGGCTCGATCATTCACATGAGCTCGCAGATGGGTCACGTCGGGTCGCCGCAGCGCAGCGTCTACTGCATGACCAAGCACGCCATCGAGGGCCTCAGCAAGGCCATGGCGGTCGAGCTTGCGCCGCTCGGCATCCGCGTCAATACCGTGGCGCCGACGTTCGTCGACACGCCCATGACCCGGCCGTACTTCGAGAACCCGGCGTTTGCCGACTTCGTCATGAGCATGATCCCGGCCAGACGTCTCGGTACGCTGGAGGAGGTGGCGGCCGCAGTGGTGTACCTTGCGTCGCCGGCTTCGGGTATCGTTACCGGCACGAGCCTCAGGCTGGACGGCGGCTGGACCGCCCACTAGGGGCTCGCCGCACGCAGGAGGGCGACCATGACCACCGGCAGGGCAGGGCGCAGGCTGCAGCAGGGACTGGGAACGCTTGGATCGCTGATCGTTATCGCGCTCGCCGCGGTCGCCGCATACTACATCTATCTCGGAGTATCCGGCGAGGACGCGGCGCCGAGCTGCAAGGGCGAGCTCGAGAAGTGCATGCAGCGCTGTCGCAAGACCACCACCGATACGACCGCGGCGCAGGCCTGCCAGGCCGGCTGCCGGCGCGAAGCGCACCTCTGCGAGGGCTTTAAGCGCTGAGGCTAGACCGATCGGTAGCGAAAGCGGAAGGCATCGCCCGCCGAGACAACCTGGCCCGTCGAAGGCTGCGGAAAATGCGCCGTCATGACCAGGGTGCTGGTGTCCGCGTGCTGCTCGAGAAAGTGGCGCCGCGTCCGCGCGGACAGGGCGCTGTCCCAGTCGACCCGCGGGCTCCATTCCGGAAAGGCGAGTTGCAGCGGCGAGTGAATCAGGTCGCCTGACATCACGCCGCGCGCGCCCTTGGAGGCGAGCGCGATCGCGACATGCCCCGGTGTGTGCCCGATCGTGGGCTCGAAATGGATGCCGTGATCGAGCTCGTGATCGAGCTCGACCAGGACCGCCTGGCCGGCTTCCATCACGGGCAGCACGTTCTCGCGAAACACGATGCTGTTGGCCGCCGCGCTCGCCTCGTATTCCGGCCTGGCGAAAAGATACTTCGCGTTCGGGAAGGTGGGTACCCAGCGGCCGTCGACTTGGCGCGTGTTCCAGCCACAGTGATCGACATGCAGGTGGGTGCACATCACGCTGTCGACATCCTCCGGCGCCACGCCGGCGGCGCGCAGCCCGGCGAGCCAGGCGTCGTCGCTGCGGTTGCCCCAGCCGCGGAACACATCATGCGATTTGCGGCAGCCGATGCAGGTATCGATCAGCAGCGTGTGCCGGGCGTTGCGCACCAGGTAGGACTGCACCGGCAGGTTCATGCGCAGTTCGTCTGCGGACAGCGCGCCCGGCGCGAGCCAGTCCAGGTGCGGCTCGAGCGCTTCGCGCGACGCACCGGGGAACATCTGCAGGGCGGTGAGGAACGGCCCGTCCCAGTCGACGATGCGGTCGACGCGAATTTCCCCGAGCTGCAATGTCGGCATTTCTGTGCGGCCTCCCGGAAAAGCGGACCCTGTTGTCGGGGCGCGGCGCAAACCCGCCGCTGCGCGGTTGACCCTTTAAAATCCGCGGCGTAGCCCTCATACTACGCCCGTCGAATTCGGCGTTGAGGTTGTCGGACTTACCCCGTGCGGGCTCCCGGCCTTCTCCAACACGACGATTTGATGCCCCATGCCACGGTGGCCGGGGCGACGCGAGACTCGGAGTGACTGCATGCCTACTGGCACCGTGAAGTTCTTCAATCAATCCAAGGGCTACGGCTTCATTCAGCCCGACGCCGGCGGCAAGGACGTGTTCGTCCACATCACTGCCGTGCAGCGCGCCGGTCTGGCCGGGCTGAACGAGAACCAGAAAGTCGAGTACGAGCTCAAGCAGGGCCGCGACGGCAAGACCTCCGCCGACGACCTGAAAGTGCTTTGATGGCGAAGGAGGAGTTGATTGAGATGCAGGGCGTGGTGACCGAGGTGCTGCCCAACACCCAGTTCCGCGTGACGCTCGAAAACGGTGTCGAGGTGCTCGCCTACGCCTCGGGCAAGGTGCGCAAGCACCGCATCCGTATCCTGGCGGGCGACAAGGTCAGCCTGCAGATTTCGCCCTACGATCTCACCAAGGCCCGCATCAGCTTCCGTCACAAGAACGAAAGCGCACCGCCGCCGCACGCCCGACCGCAATATCGCCGGCGTTGAAGCGCGGCACCGCGCCGGGCGGTTGTTTCGCAGCTTTTCGGGGCTTAAGGCGCTGATTTCTCTAGTCATCGGAGCCGATTCGCGGTAAACTCTCTGTTCGCCTATGCGGGACCAATCTCCCGCAATCCGGCGGGGCAGGACGCAGGACTTCCGGGCGGTCGACGGCATGCCTATTCGACCCCCCAGACGCGCTGTTTTCGGCTTCCGGGTACGCATTTGACGCCCGGCCGGCAGCGCATTCTGTGACCCTCGGAAACTTCGACGACAGGAAAGCGAGAAACCCGTGAGCATTCCAAAGGCCGAGCGCATGCAGTTCAAGGTCGGAAAATACGACGTGATCGCACAGCCCATGAATGGCTCGGCGCACATGCTGCGTTACACCGTGCGGCTGCACGGCAAGCGCCTGGGCGCGCTGGCCAGCATGCCGACCGAATCCGACTGCAAGTTCATGGAGTCCCCGCCGCCGGTGCCGCCGCTCAAGCCTTTCGTGTACTACCGCCCGGGACGGCCCAAGAAAGGGGCCACGCCCCCCAGTGCAAGCGGTGATCTGGCCGCGAACACGGCGGCGCGCGATGATCTGCCGAGCGACGCCATTCCCGACGCCTTGCGCGGCAGGATCAACGACTAAATCGAAAACGGCGGGCGCGACGGTCGATCGACGGTCGCGCCCGTTTG
>Ga0111143_1041_pt1 | contig 16868 bp, 11 predicted proteins | sample DeeMarSeWOR28_12_FD_80397 | JGI IMG/M metagenome (GOLD analysis project Ga0111143, IMG submission 80397) | Betaproteobacteria bacterium SG8_39 | reverse complement strand
CAGGCCGGCGATGGTGGTGAAGCTGGTGATGAGGATCGGCACCACGCGCCGGCGCGCGGCATAGACCGCCGCGTGCAGCACGCTCATCCTCTGTGCGCGGCGCCGGTTCGCGGCGTCGATCAGGACGATCGCCGCGTTGACCGCGATGCCGGTCAGGGCGATGACGCCGTACATGGTGTAGAGCGACAGCGGGTTGCCCGACACCAGCAAGCCGAACACCACGCCGGTGAAGGCGAGCGGCACGGTGACCAGGATCATCGCCGGCTGCCAGTAGCTGCGGAACTGCGCGGCGAGGATCACGTAGATCAGGCCGACGCCGAGCAGGAAGAGCACGCTCATCGAGTCAAGACTTTCCTGGATGTCGTCGAGCTCGCCCGAGAAGTCGAGCGTGGTCTGCGGAAAGCGCGCCTGCACGCGTTCCCAGGCTGCGCGAATCGCGTTGTTTACCGCGACGGTGTCAGTCTGCTTGCGCTCGATGTCGGCCTCCACCGTGATCGAACGGGCCTGCGCCGGCAGGGCGATGGGGTCGTCGAGGATGCGGGCGATGTCGGGCGCGCGACGCGGCGCCGCGCGCACCCGGACTTCGAGCTTTTCGCCTGCGTCGCGCATCTGGGCGACGACCTCGCCATCGACGTGCAGCCGGATCAGCCGCGCGACGAGCCCGGGATTGAGCCCCGCGGCGCGCACCGCTTCGCGATCGAGATTGAGCGCCAGCTCGGGGAGCCCCGGCGCGTCGTCGTCGGTGACGTCCTTGGTGCCCGGAATGCCGCGCACGATCGCAAGCAGCGCGTCGGTCGCGGCACGCAGCTCGGCAGTGTCGTCGTTACGCACGCGCACACGCACCGGTTTCGACACCGGCGGGCCGCCCGAGAGCACGGTGAAGCTGATGCGACCCTCCCCGGGCAGGCCCGGCAGCTCGCCGCGCAGGGCTTCGACGATGTCATCCACGTCGCGCCGGCCTTCGCCGCGCGCCGCGATCGAGACCACGACCTGACCGTAGGCATCCCCGTACAGCGGCTCGGTGTCGGTGAACTTCACGCCGGCGAGCGCGGTGAGCGCGCGCGCCTCGCCCGGGCGCAGACGCGTGCGGATCTCACGCTCGAGCGCCTCGACGCGCGCGAGCGTGGTCTCGATCGGCGCGCTGGCCGGCATGTCGACGTTGACGTAGAACACGCGTAGCGGATCGAAGGCGAAAAACTCGAGCCGGACCAGGCCGCCGGCGACCGAGCCCACCGCCGCGGCGAGCAGCAAGGCCATCACCGCGGCGAAGCGCTTCGGCCGCCGCATCACGGCGAGCAGCGCACGCGAGTACTTCACCCGCAGCTGGTGCGTGAAGCCGTGGCGCATCCGCTGCATGCGCGAGGGCTTCGACAGGTCGAGGCGCAGCGCGGTGATGTGCGTCGGCAGCATCCAGAACGCCTCGATCAGGCTGATGGCGAGCGTCAGCGCGACGACGAACGGAATCACGAACATGAACTTGCCGACGATGCCCGGCAGCAGCATGAGCGGCAGAAAGGCGGCCATCGTCGTCGTCACCGAGGACGTCACCGGCGCGAAGGTTTCGCGCAGCGCTTCGAGCGAGGCGGCGAGCGCACGCTGGCCGCGCTGCACGCGGTAATAGATCGCCTCGACCACCACCACCGCATCGTCGACGATCATGCCGAGCACGATCACCACGCCGAGCAGCACCGAGATGTTGAGCGTGAAACCCAGTGCGTGGAGCACCGCGAAGCTGCCGGCGAGCGAGAATGGAATGCCGAGCGCCACGAGCAGCGCGACGCGCGTGCCGAGAAACAGCCAGCACACCGCGATCACCAGCATGAGACCGAGCGCGGCGTTCCATTCCATGATGCCGATCGCTTCGCGCGTCGGGATCGTCTGGTCGTCGGTGAGCGCGAGCCGCAGGCCCTTGGGGGCGAGCAACGGGTTGTTGGCGGCGATGTAGCCCTGGATGCGCTCGACCAGCTCGAGCGTGTTGGTGTAGCTTTTCTTGGTCACCGAGAGCAGCACCGCCGGGCGGCCCTCCGTCGAGGCGAGGTTGCGCGGCGTGGCGCGGGCGCGTGCCACCTCGGCCACCGCATCGACAGGCACGCGCTGCTCGGCCCCAGGCACCGCGACCGTGAGGCGGGCGAGGAAGCCGGGATCGGCATCCTGGCCGATGACGCGCACCAGCCAGGCGTCGTCGCCCGCCCGCAGCTTGCCGGCGAAGGTGTCGCGGAACCAGGCACCGACCGTGTCGGCGAGCGTCGCCGCGTTCAGGCCGCGCGCCGCGAGCGCGACCGGGTCGAAGTCGACGTGCAACTCGGGGTTGTGCAGGCCGAGCGCGAAGACCTGATCCACGCCCGCAAGGCGCTCGAGGTCGGTGCGGATTTCGCGCCCCAGGCGGCGCAGCGTCTCGTCGTTGGCCTGCCCGGTGAGCAGCACCTGCGCCGTGGGAAACCCGTTCGAGGTGGTGATCTCGAGGATGCGCGGGTCGTCGCGCACCTCGGCCGGCAGCTCGCTTTTCGCCTTGTTCTGCACCTCGCGCCGCAGGTCGTTGACGCGCTTGTCGAACACGCGCGGCTCGATGTCGCGGAAGCGCACCAGGATCGAGGAGGTGGTCTCGCGGCTGTTCGAGATCACGAAACGGATGTCCGCGACCTGCTTGATCGCGTCCTCGAGCGGCTGGGTGACGCGCTTTTCGACGTCCTCGGCCGAGGCGCCGGGCAGCACGGTGATGATATTGACCCAGTTGAAGTTGATCTCGGGATCCTGCTCGCGCGGCATCAGCAGGTAGCCCGACAGGCCGAGCAGCAGCACTACGCCGAACAGGATGTTCGCCAGCGGGTGGTTGCGCAGCAGGCGCTCGAGCAGCGTCATTCCCGTGACGTCGGCAGGTCGCCGGCGAGGGCGCGCCGCCGCTCAGTCGCCGGCATTCGCCACCGCTGCGCCGTCGCGCAGCACGAGCTGGCCCTTGACGATCACCCGGGTGTCCTCGGGCAGCTGCACGGCGGCCGGGCGTCCCTCCTGCGCGTCTGGCAGCGGGATGAACTTTGCATGCCCGGCGTTGACCACGAACGCGCCGAGCCGACCGTCGCGCCGCACGATCACGTCGGCGGGCAGGTGCGCCTGCGTGTCGCGCCACAGGATGCGTCCCTGCGCGCCGGGCGCAGCGGCTTCGCCCGCGAAGCGCAGGCGCGCGTCCACGGTGCGCGCCTGGCGATCGATCGCGGGCGAGATCCGCGTGAGCGACAGCCTGCGGGTCCCGCCATCTCCCTCGAAGCGGATCTCCGCGGTCCGCGCGAGCGAGGCAGTGTCGCGCAGCTGGACCTGGGCGGCGATTTCGATGCGCCGGGTGTCGATCAGTGCCGCGAGCGGCGCGCCGGGGACCGCGAGCTCGCCGACCTGGCCGAGACGCGCACGCACGATGGCCGGGAACGGCGCGGTGACCTCGCACTTGCCGACCGCATGATCGGCGGTGTTGAGCTGCGCGCGCGCCTGCAGCACGTCGGCGCGGCGCACGTTCACCTCGGTCTGGCGCGCGGCGAGCGCTTCCTGGGAGACGAAGCCTTTGGCCTGCAGCGCACGCGCCTGATCGAGCTGCTGCGCCGCGAGCGCGAGGCGCGATTCGGCCGCCGCGAGCGCCGCGCGCGCCTGGTCACGCGCGAGCAGGTGGTCGCGGCAGTCGATGCGGGCGATCAGCGCGCCGCGCTCGACGGTCTGGCCGGACTCGACGGCGATCGCCTCGATGCGGCCGGAGATCTCGGCCGCGATGCGCGCCTCGTTCAGCGCCACCACCTGGGCCGAGGCGTCGCGCTCCGGGTAGAGCGCGATCGCCTTCAGCGGGCGTGCTTCCACCGCCTGCGCGGCGGCGGCCGAATCGGCCGCCGGCAAGGTCTTGCGGGCCTGCGCGGCACTGCCGAGCGCAAGCAACGCGGCGAAAAGAATCGCTGCCAGGCGCATCGATCGGAGGCGTAACACAGCGTGCTTGAGGAGCCGCCACTATGGTTGTGCGACGCAATAGCGTCAAGTCGCGGGTGGCCGCGCGGGATGGCGGAAGACCCGACGCGGCGCGCCCTTGCCACGCTGTCGGTGTTGCAGTAGCGTGGCGGGATCACGCAGGGGTCCTGGCGCCGCGTTCAGAGCCGTTTCAAACGCTGGCGCCGGGTGAGAGAGTCCCTCGGAACCTGATGCGGGTAATGCCGCCGTAGGGAAGCGTGCTCTTCGCCCGCTTCCCGCGCGCATCCGCGTGGAGAAGTCAGATGAATGCAAATCCGCAGTTCCTCGCCGCGACCGCGGCTGTCGACGAAGGCGTTGTCGCGCCGCTGCCCAACTCGCGCAAGGTCTACGTGACCGGATCGCAGCCGGATATTCGGGTGCCGATGCGCGAGATCACCCAAGCGGACACGCCGGCCATGATGGGTGGCAAGGCAGGCGCCGAGCGCAGCGAGCACAATCCGCCGGTTTACGTCTACGACACCTCGGGCCCGTATACCGATCCGGCGGCCAAGATCGACATCCGCAGTGGCCTGCCGGCGTTGCGCGAGCGTTGGATCGAGGCACGCGCGGATACCGATCTGCTCGCCGGGCCGTCGTCGGCCTACGGCCGCAAGCGGCTCGACGATGCCAAGCTCGCCGAGCTGCGCTTCGATCTGAAGCGCAGGCCGCGGCGCGCCAAGCCGGGCGTGCGCGTCACCCAGATGCACTATGCGCGGCGCGGCATCGTGACGCCGGAGATGGAATACATCGCGATCCGCGAGAACCAGCGGCTGGACGCGCTGCCGGAGTTGGTGCTGCGCCAGCATCGCGGGGAATCGTTCGGTGCGGCGACCCCGGCGCGTATCACGCCGGAATTCGTGCGCGACGAGGTGGCGCGCGGGCGCGCGATCATCCCGGCGAATATCAACCATCCGGAAGCGGAGCCGATGATCATCGGTCGCAACTTCCTGGTGAAGATCAACTGCAACATCGGCAACTCCGCGGTCAGCTCGTCGATCGGCGAGGAAGTCGACAAGATGACCTGGGCGATCCGCTGGGGCGGCGACACGGTCATGGACCTGTCGACCGGCAAGCACATCCACGAGACGCGCGAGTGGATCGTGCGCAACAGTCCGGTGCCGATCGGCACCGTGCCGATCTACCAGGCGCTCGAGAAGGTCAACGGCAAGGCCGAGGATCTGAGCTGGGAGATCTTCCGCGACACGCTGATCGAGCAGGCCGAGCAGGGCGTGGACTACTTCACCATCCACGCCGGCGTGCGGCTGCCGTTCATTCCGCTGACCGCGAAGCGCATGACCGGCATCGTTTCGCGCGGCGGCTCGATCATGGCGAAGTGGTGCCTCGCGCACCACGAGGAGAGCTTCCTCTACACGCATTTCGCGGAGATCTGCGAGATCATGGCCGCCTACGACGTGTCGTTCTCGCTCGGCGACGGCCTGCGCCCGGGCTCGATCTACGACGCGAACGATGAGGCGCAGCTCGCCGAGCTGAAGACCCTGGGCGAGCTGACCAAGGTCGCCTGGGCACACGACTGCCAGGTGATGATCGAGGGACCGGGGCACGTGCCGATGCAGCTCATCAAGGAGAACATGGAGCTGCAGCTCAAGTACTGCGACGAGGCACCGTTCTACACGCTGGGCCCGCTCACCACCGACATTGCCCCGGGCTACGACCACATCACCAGCGCGATCGGCGCGGCGATGATCGGTTGGTACGGCACCGCGATGCTGTGCTACGTCACGCCGAAGGAACACCTCGGGCTGCCGAACCGCAAGGACGTCAAGGACGGCATCATCGCCTACAAGATCGCGGCGCATGCCGCCGACCTGGCGAAGGGCCATCCCGGCGCGCAGGCGCGCGACAACGCGCTGTCCAAGGCGCGGTTCGAGTTCCGCTGGGCCGACCAGTTCAACCTCGGGCTCGATCCCGAGACGGCCAAGGAGTTTCACGACGAGACGCTGCCGCAGGAAGGCGCGAAGCTCGCCCATTTCTGCTCGATGTGCGGGCCGCACTTCTGCTCGATGAAGATCACGCAAGACGTGCGCGACTATGCCGAGCAGCACGGGGTGAGCGCGCAGCAGGCGCTGTCGCGCGGAATGCAGGAAAAGGCGGTCGAGTTCGTGAAGAAGGGCGGCGAGATCTACAACCGCGAGTAAGGGGCGGCGCGCCGTGCCGCCCGCCTACTGCATGAAGAGGTCCTTGGTCGAGACCCCCATGCGGCCGAACTCCAGCGTGCGCCGGATGCGGTAGGTCTCGTCCGGCGAGGCCATCGGGCCGCGCGAGAGGTCGAGCACCTTCTGCGGCCGCAGGGTGTTGCCTTTGGCATCGCGGATCACCATGACGCGCGGCTGCAGACGCTTTTCGTAGTTCTGCGCGAACACGATGCCGACCTCGCCGGTGTTCAGCTCGACCACGCTGCCCACCGGGAACACGCCGATGCAGCGGATGAACTGCTCGACCAGCGTGCTGTCGAAGAACGCACCGCGCCACTTGTAGAGCATGCTGAGCGCAGCCGAAGGCGCGACCGGCTCAGCGTAGGGGCGCTTCATGGTCAGCGCATCGAAGGTGTCGACGATCGCCGCAATGGCGCCGATCTTGCCGATTTCGTCGCCCTTCAAGCCCTTGGGGTAGCCGCTGCCGTCGTAACGCTCGTGATGCAGCGCGGCGAGGCGCGGCAGCTCGGGCGGCAGGTTCGGCGTCTTCTCGAGCAGCTCGACCGAGTAGTCGACGTGCTTTTTCGCCTGCTCGAATTCCTCGACGTTCAGGCGCTCGCGCTTTTCGATCAGGTTGTTGGGCACCCTGAGCTTGCCGATGTCCTGCAGCAGGCCGAGGTAACCCAGCGTGATCACCTCGTCATGATCCATCTCGAGGAAACGGCCGAAGCTGGTCATGTATACGGCGACGTCGAGCGCATGACCCAGCGTGTACTCGCCCTTCTCCTCGAGGCGCGAAAACAGCTGCAGCGCATCGGGATTGCGCAGCACACTCTCGGTGATCTCGGTCACCGCCGACTTGATCTGGGCGGGCTGCAGCAGTTTGCCGGCGCGTACCGCGGAAAAGGCATCCTGCAGTGCGACCTTCGTGTTGCCGTAGGCCTTCTCGGCGGCGACCAGTTCGTGCTCGACCGAGACCTTGGGCTCGGGCGGCAGCCTGTTGGCCTGCTGCGCGGGCTGCGACAAGGCGGCCTTCTCGGCATCCTTCGACAACTCGCTGCGGTCGAAATCGACGTAGACGAATTTGCAATATTTCTTCAGGCCGTCGAGCTGCTCCATGTTGCGAAGCACAAAGCCCTGGAACATGAACGGCGTGTCGGTCCACGGACGATCGAGTTCGTGCACGTACATTCCGAACTTCAGCAGGTTGACGGGGACTGCTTTCTTTCTCACTTCTTCGTACCCGAGGACAGAATGCAAGGAATTATACGAATCAAGCGATTGTCTCAGATCTGGCTTAAGATCGGCAGGGTGAAAATCACACTGGCCGCCTGAACATTGATGGCGCAGGAAGCGCAAAGCGAAGCCGTGGCCGCGATGGCGATGCCCTCGGGCAATACCGGACAGAGCAGCGTCGATAGAGCGTCCTCGACGGACAACCCGGAGGTCCTCGCCGAGCGCTGCGATTACCTCTATCGTCGCATCACGCCCGCGGTCATCGCGACCATCGCGCTGAGCCTGTTGCTTCACGCGTTCCTCTGGCGCACGCGGCCGGGGCCGCTGCTCATGTTCTGGCAGGTGACCGTCGTGGTGCTCGGCGCCGGCCTTTGGCTGCTGGGCTGGGCGTACCGGCGCGACAAGGCCAAGGGCGCGATCGATCCCGAGGTCTGGGTGCGGCGCGCGGCGATCGGGGCGCTGGCGCTCGGCACCGGCTGGGGCTACGCCGCCGCGGTGTTCTTCCCCGGGGGCGAGCAGGAGCAGATCTTCATCGCCTTCGTCGTCGCGCTGGTCGCCACCGGCGGCCTGCCGATGTTCTCGACCGTTTGGTGGGTTTACGCGCTGTATGCGGCCGGGGTGATGATCCCGTTCAATGTGGTGCTGTTCGCCTATGGAACGGAGAACTTCCGCGTCCTCGGCGCGGCGGTGCCGACGCTGTACGTGGCGAACGTGCTCACCGCCTACCAGCTCGGCCGGGTGTTCGCCGCGGCCTACGGGCTGCGCGGCGCCTACCGCAAGCTGTGGGATGACAACGCGGAGATCAACGCCCAGCTGGCCAGCCAGCTCGACGACCTGCTCGAGGCGCACCGTGCGGTGCAGGCCTACGACCGCAAGCTCAGCCTGTTCTCCGAGCGCGCGCCGATCGCGGTGTTCGAGGTCGATCCCAACGCCACCATTCATGACATGAACCCTGCGGCCGAGAACCTGTTCGGCTACGCCGCGCACGAGCTGGTCGGCCGTAACGGCATCACCATGCTGTTCCCGTCCGACGATCGGGCGCAAACCGAGCAGTGGTGGCGGGATTTCGTCGCCGAGGGCAAGCCGACGACCATCGTCGCCGAGCGCTGTCTGCGCCGCGACGAGCTCGAGCTGACCTGCGAATGGACGCTGACGCCCCTGGTCGACGAGGAGGACAGCGTCACCTCGATCGTGATCCAGGGGCGCGACATCACGCACCAGCGCGAATCCGAGCGCATGCGCAGCGAGTTCACCTCGACGCTCAGCCACGAGCTGCGCACCCCGTTGACCTCGATTCTCGGCTCGCTGCAGCTGCTGCGCAGCGGCGTACTCGGCGAGCTCGACAAGGATCAGGACGAAATTACCGAGATCGCCGAGCGCAACGGCCAGCGCCTGCTCGACCTGATCAACGAAGTGCTCGACATCGAGAAGATCGAGTCCGGGCGCGTCGTGCTGGTGCCGGAAACCGTCGAGGTCGACGAGTTCGTGGCGGATTCGGTGCGTCTGAACCAGGGCTTTGCCGATCGTTTCACCGTGACGCTCAGGCTGGTCGGCGAGCTGCCCAAGGTGAAAGTGCGCGGTGATCGCAAGCGCCTGATGCAGATCATGACGAACCTGCTGTCGAATGCGGCCAAGTTTTCGCCGCCGAACGAAACCGTCGAAGTGCTCTGCACCCGCAAGGACGGGCGGGTGCAGCTGGTCGTCGCAGACCGCGGCCCCGGCATTCCCGAAACGTTCCGCGGCAAGATCTTCGGCCGCTTCGCCCAGGCCGACTCGACCGACTCGCGCATCCGAGGTGGCACCGGCCTCGGTCTCGCGATCTGCAAGCGCCTGATCGAGATGATGCAAGGGCGCATCGGCTTCAACCCGCGCGAGGGCGGCGGCACCGAGTTCTGGTTCGAGCTGCCGGTGATGCGCGATGAGGACGAGGAAACCGGCGGCGCGCAGCGCATCCTCGTCACCGAGCACGACACGGTTGCGGCCGAGTACCTCGCCATGGTGCTGGGCAAGGCCGGCTACTCGGTCGACATGGCGCCCGATGCGAGCACCTCGCGGGCGCTGCTCGGACGCTGGCAGTATGCGATGTGGATGGTCGATCGCAACCTGCGCGATGTCGACGACACGGTCAGCCTGATCGCCGAGATGCACCACCGCCTGATCGATACCAAGATTGTGATGCTGATGAGTTTGCGCAGCGAGCAGGCCACCATCGAGGAGCCGAGCCGGCACGGCATCGTCGGCTGGCTGATGAAGAATGAGCCGCGCCAGCGCGTGCTCGAGGTGGTCGAGGGCGCGATCGGTCCGGCGCCGGCGCCGGCGGAGGCACCGGCGTAGCGCAACGCTCGCCGCGCGGCGTGGACTCGGACATGTTCGCCGCGATCCTCAAGGTCGCGATCGGCATCGCGATCGGACTGCCGCTGGTCGCCTACCTGCTGCAGGATCGGTTGATGTTCTATCCGCAGCCGCTGTCGCAGGCGCGCCGCGCGTTCATCGCCGGGCGCTTTCCCGCGGTCGAGGAGCTCGAGCTGCGCGCGACCGATGGAACGCGCGTGCATGCCTGGCACGTGCGCGCCGGCGCGACGCCGGGGATTTCCTGGCTGCTGCTCGATTACCGTGGTTACGGTGCGAGCGAGGGCGCGCCGTCCGAGTCGGCGCTGGTCGCAGACGCGCGCATGCTGTTCGATCAGGCGCGTGCGCACGCCGAGGGCCCGATCTTCGCGTTCGGCCGCAGTCTTGGCAGCGGCGTTGCGGTTGCCCTGGCGGCCAGCCGGCCGCTGGCCGGCGTGGTGCTCGTCGCGCCCTTCGACAGCGCAGTCGCCGTGGCCAAGCACTACTACCCCTATCTCCCGGTCGGCTGGATACTGCGGCACCGCTTCGAGTCGATCACCCACGCGCCGCAGCTGCGCACGCCGCTGCTTTGCGCGATCGCCGAGCGCGACGAAGTCATTCCGCCGGTGCACGGCGAGCGACTGTTCGCGGCCTGGGGCGGCCCGAAGCGCAAGCTGCTGCTGCACGGGGCGACGCACAACGACGGCGATGGGCCCGCGCTCTGGGAAGCGGTGAGGCAATTCCTGCGACAATGGGGTCAGACCCCAATTCGGGGTCAGACCCCTGTGGATAACTCTAAGATGGAATTAAAGGATTGAAACCGAGCCTTTCGAGTTATCCACAGGGGTCTGACCCCATGGTCGCAGTGTTCTGAGGGCGTCGCCGGATGGACGCATCGCTTCTTAGTGCGCTGATCCTCGGCATCGTCGAGGGGCTGACCGAATTCTTGCCGATCTCCAGCACGGGCCATTTGATCCTGGTCGGCGATCTGCTCGGCTTCAACGACGAGCGCGGCAAGGTATTCAACGTCGTCATCCAGACGGGCGCGATGCTGGCGATCATCTGGGAATACCGACGGCGCTTCGGGCATGCGCTGGTCAGCGTGCTGCGCGAGCGCGCAGCACAACGTTTCTGGCTGCACCTCGCGGTGGCATTTGCGCCGGCGGCGGTGCTCGGGCTTGCCTTCGGTGGCGCGATCAAGCGTCTGCTGTTCAAGCCGGTGCCGGTCGCGCTGGCGTTCATCGTTGGCGGGCTCGTCATCCTGTGGGTCGAGCGACGGGCACATCGCGCGCAGCCGCCGCGCGTCGACGCGGTCGATCAGATGACCTGGCGCGACGCGCTTCTCGTCGGCATCGCCCAGTCGTTCGCGTTGATTCCCGGGACGTCACGTTCCGGGTCGACGATCATCGGCGGCATGATCTTCGGCCTGTCGCGTCGTGCCGCGACGGAATTCTCGTTCTTCCTCGCCGTACCGACGCTCGTTGCCGCCGGCGCCTACGACTTCTACAAGAACCGTGCGCTGTTTGTCGCAGATGACCTCGGCTTGTTCGCCGTCGGCAGTGCCGCCGCCTTTGTGTCCGCCTTCACAGTGGTGCGCTGGCTGATCCGCTACGTGGCGAACCACGACTTCAGGCCGTTCGCCTGGTACCGCATCGCCTTCGGCGCCATCGTGCTCGCGACGGCCTACAGTGGATGGGTCGACTGGAGTCTGGGGTAGACCGGCAGACCCGTTGGCGAAACGTGATGCGCGTGCAGCGGGGATTGGGGGGCGGATCCCCCTTTTAACTTTTAGGACTGAATCCAGGGAAGCCCGGCGACACGCCATCCGCCGGTCGTGTTGCGATGCCCCTGGGGATCCTTGTCGCCTTCGAAGCCCTCAAGCACGTTGTAGCTGCGGCGAAAACCTGCCTGGGTCGCCGCGATTGCGGCGTGGTGCGAGCGCCCGCCCGAGCGGCAGATGAACAGCGTGGTTTCCTCCGGACCGACGTAGTCCGCGAGCTGGCTGATGAAGTCGAGGTTCAGGGCGCCGCCCGGGTAGCTGTTCCATTCGACCATGACCGCGCCGGGAATGCGCCCGACCCAGTACAGCTCCGCCTGGGTTCGAATGTCCACCAGCCGCGCGCCCGCCTGCATGAGCGCGTAGGCCTCCGCCGGGAAAAGGGCCCCCGCGTAGGGCAGACCGAGTTCCCGGGCGCGCTTTTGAGCTGCCTGGAGGGCGGCTTCGAGTTTCGGATCCTGAGTCATGGCCCGCGGAAAAGGCGCCATTATCCCGTAAACGCCTGTGCCTCGGTCGGTGACCGGGGTTGGTGCGGCCCGCGCACCGCTGCGGTGCGCCCGCCCGCCGAACGCACCGCAAGGGTGCCCGCGGATTCTGTAAAATGCGCGCACGCCGCGGGCGTCAGAGGAGACGGTCGCGGCGATTCCGATTGGCACGAAACCTGCTCGATTGCGCGAGTCCAGCCGACGCATCACCCATGCGTTTCGGCGCGAAGACAGCTTACCCACTCAGGAGATTTAAAGATGGCGACGACGCCCGATGACGTCTTGAAGATGCTCAAAGACAAGGAGGTCAAGTTCGTCGACCTCCGCTTTACCGACACGAAAGGCAAGGAGCAGCACGTCAGCGTGCCGGTTAAGCATTTCACCATGGAGAAGTTCGAGCACGGGCACGCATTCGACGGCTCGTCGATCGCCGGGTGGAAGGGCATTCAGGCCTCCGACATGCTGCTGATGCCCGATGCGTCGAGCGCGCGGATGGATCCGTTTACCGATGAGGCGGTGCTCAACGTCAGCTGCGACGTGATCGAGCCCTCGGACGGCAAGCCCTACAGCCGCTGCCCGCGCGGCGTCGCCAAGCGTGCGGAGGCCTACCTCAAGTCCACCGGACTGGGCGATGTGGCGTACTTCGGCCCTGAGCCGGAGTTCTTCGTTTTCGACGGCGTGACCTGGTCGGTCAACATGTCCGGCTCGTTCGTGAAGATCAAATCCGAGGAAGCGCCGTGGTCCACGGGCATCGACTACGAGTCGGGCAACATGGGGCATCGCGCGCCGGCCAAGGGCGGCTACTTTCCGGTGCCGCCGGTCGATTCGATGCAGGACATCCGCAATGCGATGGTGCTCGCACTCGAGCAGCAGGGCGTCGACGTCGAGGTGCACCACCACGAAGTGGCTGCGCCGGGCCAGTGCGAGATCGGCACGCGCTATGCGCCGCTCGTCGAGCGCGCGGACTGGATGCAGATCCTGAAGTACACGGTGTGGAACGTTGCGCATTCCTACGGCAAGACGGCGACCTTCATGCCGAAGCCGGTGGTCGGTGACAACGGCTCGGGCATGCACGTGCACCAGTCGGTGTGGAAGGGCGACAACAACCTGTTCGCCGGCAACGGCTACGCCGGCTTGTCGGAGTTTGCGCTGCACTACATCGGCGGCATCATCAAGCACGCACGCGCGCTGAACGCCATCACCAACCCGGGTACCAACTCCTACAAGCGGCTGGTGCCGGGGTTCGAGGCGCCGATCAATCTGGCGTACTCGGCGCGCAACCGCTCGGCCGCATGCCGCATCCCGCACGTCGCGAGCCCGAAGGCGCGGCGCGTCGAAGTGCGTTTCCCGGACCCGACGGCCAATTCCTACCTGGCGTTCGCGGCGATGCTGATGGCAGGCCTCGACGGGGTGCAGAACAAGATCCATCCGGGCGACCCGATGGACAAGAACCTCTACGATCTGCCGCCCGAAGAGGCGAAGTCGATCCCGCACGTCTGCCACTCGCTCGAGCAGGCGCTGGCCGAGCTCGACAAGGACCGTGCGTTCCTCACCAAGGGCGGGGTGTTCGATGACGACCTGATCGATGCCTACATCGAGCTCAAGCAGGAGGAGATGACGCGGTTCCGCATGACCACGCATCCGGTCGAGTTCGACATGTACTACAGCTCCTGAGCGTCGCGGGCGGCCGGGAACCCCGGCCAAGCCTGTTGTCAAAAAGGGACGGGGCGACCCGTCCCTTTTTATTGGGATGTGGAAAAAGTTGCTTCCCGGGCATAGACTTAGCGCTTATCCTTGAGTGTGCATCTGATGATCAAGCGGATTCTGGCCTTCGTTGTTTTCGGCGCCGGCGTCATGGCGGCCGCCGCGCCTGTCCTCGCGCAGGGCAGCGGCAGCATCTGGAGCTGCCGGGACAAGGAAGGCAAGACCCACGTGACCAACATCCGGTCGGACACCGAGGGGATGGACTGCCGGGTGGTCGAAGAGCGGGTCACGGTCGTGCCCGGCGGTGGATCGTCCTCGTCGTCTCCGCGTGCAAAGGCGCAACCCCCGTCCGGCTTTCCCCGCGAGACGCCCGCCAAGCGCGCGTCGGCGAAGGACAAGCAGCGCCAGATTCTCGAGCAGGAACTCGAGCAGGAGAGAGCGCTGCTCGAAAAATCCAAGAACGCGCTCGCCGAGCAGGAAGCCGTGCGTTACGGCGATGAACGAAACTATGCGCGGGTGCTTGCGCGGCTCAAGCCGTATCAGGACACCGTAGAGCTGCACCAGAAAAACGTCGAGGCGCTGGAGCGGGAACTGGCGCTTCTCGACAAGTAAGCGGTTACCAACCGGACCTCCCCTATGGCCCGTCACGCGGCTGCGGGACCGTCGCAGCCTCGACCGGCGTCACTCGCCGGCCTCGACCTGCTGCCCACCGCGGTCGTCGTGCTGGACGAGGCGTTCGTCATACGCTACGTCAACCCGGCCGCAGAGAGCTTGCTCGACACGGCCATGCGGGCGCTTGCCGGGCAGCCGTTTCTGCCCATGTTCGCCGAGTTCTCCGAGCTCGAGCAGACGGTGCACGAGGCGCTGAGCACGCAGTGGAACTATTCCGCGCAGAACGTGAACTTCCTGCGCCCCGGGCGCGAGCCGCTGCAGCTCGGCTGTTTCGTCACCCGCACCGAGTCGCCGGATGCGCCGCTCCTCGTCGAGCTGCGACCGATCGAGCAGATGCTGCGCATCGCACGCGAGGAGCGCTTGCTCTCGGAACAGCAGGTGTACCGCGAGTTGATCCGCAATCTGGCGCACGAGATCCGCAACCCCCTGGGCGGGCTGCGCGGCTCAGCGCAGCTGCTGGAACGCGAACTGCCAGAACCCAGGCTGCGCGAGTACACCCAGGTGATCATCAAGGAGGCCGATCGGCTGCAGGTGCTGCTCGACCGGTTGCTGACGCCGCACCGCACCCCCAAGGTGGGTCCGCTGAATATCCACGAGGCGCTGGAGCGGGTCAGAGCCATCGTCCAGGCCGAGTTCGGCGAGCGCGTCGAGGTCCTGCGCGACTACGACCCCAGCGTGCCCGATCTGCAGGGCGACATGGAGCAGCTGATCCAGGCCCTGCTCAACGTCGCCCGCAATGCTGCGCAGGCGATCACCGGCCCGGGGGCCGAGGGCGCGGGGACGATCCTGTTCCGTACCCGGGTACTGCGTCAGATCACCATTGCCCGGCAGCGCTACCGCCTGGCACTAGAATTGCAAGTCGTCGACAGTGGGCCCGGCGTGCCCGAGCAGATCCGCGAACGGATCTTCCATCCGCTCGTTTCCGGGCGCGAGGGTGGCAGCGGAATCGGTCTGTCGCTCGCGCAAACCTACGTTCAGTACCACGGAGGGGTCATCGAATGCGAGAGCCGGCCGGCGAACACCGTTTTCAGCATTCTGCTGCCGCTGGCCTGAAGCTTGCTCCTGTCTTTCGGGAGTCCCCGGGCGGATCCGGGCGGGAGCATGTGAGACAGAAATGATGCCAGTCTGGATAGTCGACGACGATCGCTCCATCCGGTGGGTTTTCGAGAAAGCGCTCGAACGCGAAGGCATTGCCTGCAGCGCGTTCTCCTCGGCGCAGGACGCGCTGGAGGCGCTCCACGATCAGGCGCCCGAAGTCCTGGTGTCCGACATCCGCATGCCGGGGCCTTCGGGGCTCGAGTTGCTGCAGACGGTCAAGTCGCAGCACCCGTCGGTTCCGGTCATCGTGATGACCGCCTATTCAGATCTGGAATCGGCGGTTGCCGCATTCCAGGGCGGCGCGTACGAGTATCTCCCCAAGCCCTTCGACGTCGACCAGGCGGTGGACCTCGTTCGTCGGGCGCTCGACGAGACCCGCCGTGCGCAGGAGGCGCTGGAGCCGGTCGAACAGGCGCCCGAGATACTCGGCCAGGCGCAGGCCATGCAGGAGGTTTTTCGAGCGATCGGTCGGCTGGCACAGTCCAGCGCCACGGTCCTGATCACTGGTGAGTCGGGTACCGGCAAGGAACTCGTCGCCCGTGCGCTGCACCGACATAGTGCACGCGCCGCGCAACCATTCGTGGCGATCAACACGGCGGCGATGCCGAAGGACCTGCTCGAATCCGAGCTGTTCGGCCACGAGCGCGGGGCGTTCACCGGCGCGCAGGCCCAGCGTCGCGGTCGCTTCGAACAGGCCGAGGGCGGGACGCTTTTCCTCGACGAGATCGGCGACATGCCGCCCGAGCTGCAGACGCGCCTGCTGCGGGTCCTGTCCGACGGCACGTTCTACCGTGTCGGGGGTCACCAGCAGCTGCGCGCCAACGTGCGCGTCATCGCTGCGACGCACCAGAATCTCGAGGCGCGGGTCAAGGAAGGCGCGTTCCGCGAGGACCTGTTCCATCGCCTGAACGTGATCCGCGTCCGCCTGCCGTCGCTCAACGAGCGGCGCGAGGACATTCCGCTGCTCGCACGCCATTTCCTCGCGCGCAGCGCAAAGCAGCTCGGCGTCGAGCCCAAGCGCCTGTCGGAGGAGACGCTGGCGCACATTGCGCGGCTCGACTTTCCCGGCAATGTCAGGCAGCTCGAGAGCCTGTGTCATTGGCTGACCGTCATGGCGCCCGGGCAGGTCATCGAGCCGGGCGACCTGCCGGTCGAGTTTCGCGAAGCGGCGCCGCCGCTGCCGGCGGACTGGGTTGCCGCGCTGGAACTGGACGTCGAGCGTCGCTTCGCGCGCGGCGAAACCGGATTGATGGACGCACTGGGTCGTCAGTTCGAGCGCGCGCTGATCAGCAAGGCGCTCGAGCGTACCGGCGGACGCCGCATCGAGGCGGCGAACCTGCTCGGCATGGGGCGCAATACGATCACGCGCAAGATCCAGGACCTCGGCATCGACGCCGAGTCGGGCGAGTAGCGCTGCCGCGTGTTGCCGCGCCGGGC
>Ga0111143_1034_pt1 | contig 17136 bp, 17 predicted proteins | sample DeeMarSeWOR28_12_FD_80397 | JGI IMG/M metagenome (GOLD analysis project Ga0111143, IMG submission 80397) | Betaproteobacteria bacterium SG8_39 | reverse complement strand
AAAGCGGATCGAGCCGAGCGTATCGGTGCCAAGCGCGCCAAAACACAGGCCGGCGGCGGTCGCGACGCCTGAGCCGCTCGACGAAACACCCGTCCAGTGGGCAGCGCTCCAGGGATTCACCGGCGGCTCGATGGCGGGGTGATGCGCGGAGAAGGCGCCTTCGGTCATCTGCAGCTTGCCGAGCAGCACTGCACCCGCGGCCTTGAGCCGCGCGACGACGCTGGCATCGCGCGCGGGAACGTGATTCGCGAAGATCGTCGTGCCGGCCGCAGTGGCGATACCCTGCGTATCGCACAGGTCCTTGACCGCGATCGGTACGCCATGCAGCGGGCCACGTGCCTTGCCCTGCGCGATCTCGCGATCGGCCTGCTCGGCCGCGGCGAGCGCAAGCTCCGGCGTCAGCCTGGCGTAGCTGTGCAGCCGGCCATCGAGCTGTGCGACGCGCTCGAGCAGCGCACGCGTCACCTCGACCGAGGACAGCATGCCTGCGCCGATCCGGCGCCCAACCTCGACGAGGTCGAGGTAAACCAGCTCGTCGTTCTTCATCGCGACCTCCCGCGACAGTCTAGCGTGCCACGCCGGGCGGCGCTGCGATGAGCGCCGCCGCGAGGCCGCTGAAGCCGAGCGCTGCAAAGGTGATGAGCGAGGCGTCGTAATTGCCGGTCGTATCGCGCAGCACGCCGGAGAGCACCGGTCCCGCCGCCTGCGCGCCGACCTGCACCGTCAACGCCACGCCGCGGATCGCGCCGAAACTGCGCCGGCCGAAGTAGTCCGCCCAGGCGATCGGCAAAGTGGTGATCAGGCCGCCGACGCCGAGGCCGAACAGGCCAGCGGCGGCGTAGGCCGTCGCCGCGTCGTGCACCACGAGCATCAGCGCGCTGCTCGCGCCGAGCGCGAGACCGACCAGGGCGAGCGCCGCGCGCAGCGCGACGCGGCGCGGCCAGAAGCCGAAGGCGAAGCCGGCAATGCCGGAGAGCAGGGCAAAGGTGCTCACGGCGCCCGCAGCGACCGCCGGATCGAGACCCCGCTCGATGAGAAACGGCGCCTGGTGCAGGCTGATGCCGGACTGCACCGGGTAGACCAGCAGGGTGAACAGCGACAGCAGCCAGAACGCGGGCGTGGCCACCGCCTGACGGCGGGTGAACGCCGGTTCGGGCGCCTGCGCCTGCGCCGCGGCGGCGGTCGACGCGGCGCGTGTCGCCGGGCGATCGCCATCGGGCCGCTGGCCGATGTCCTCGGGCCGGCGCACGTGCAGCAGCCAGGTCGGCAAAAAGCCGATGACCAGCACCGTGACGCCCACCGCGAGCCAGGCCGTACGCCAGTCGGTGGCCTGCATCACCAGGTGCGCGATCATCGGCATCGCCACCAGACCGGACATCAGCGCGACGGTCGAGATCGAGGTGACGAAGGTCCTGCGACGCACGAACCAGTTGACGATCGAGCCGTAGATGCCGAGGTCGTAGGGGCCGGCGAAATTCATGCGCGCGACGCAATACAGCAGATAGAAAACCAGCAGCGATTCGGTGAACGACAGCAGCAGGAGCGGAATCGCGGTCAACAGCACCGCGAAGCACAGTACCGCGCGCGCGCCGTTGCGATCGAGGAAGGGGCCGAGCAGCGGCGAAACGAGCGCGCCCAGGATGCCGCCGATCGACACTGCGCCCGAGATCTCGGTGCGTGACCAGCCGAAATCGGCGGTCATCGGCTCGATGAAGATCGACAACGTGGCGACCGCCGGTCCCTGGCGCGAAAAGCCGGCCGCGCAGACGCAGCCGAGGATCACCCAGCCGTAGAAAAACGGCAGTCGTGCCGCGAGCTGTTCGACCAGGCGTTGACGCATCTCGGCTCGAATCGGGAAAACACGCCCGGGCCGCGCCCGGACGTCGGGATTCTAGGCGAGGGTCATGCCGCGACCGGCGCGACGCGCGAACGCGTGGGGTCGCGCGGTCACGTGGTCACGTGGCCGATGACAGAGGGCGATTCAGTTGAGGAACAGCGAGGCCGCGTTCTCGAGCACCAGCCAGGCCGCGAGCAGCCCGGTGCCGATGACCATTCTGCGGCGATGTCGGCCGTACTCGGTCTTGCCTTCGGGCGAGGCCCAGTACTCGGCGACCTGCGGCGAGCGGTACATGTACAGGAAGAGCAGCAGCGCGCCGACGGTCGTGACGTAAAGCCCGAGCGAGCTGAGGATCCACTCCAGAAGCGTCATCGTGTTCTCTCCTGTGCGATGCGCCGAGCCCGGTTGGCATCGGTCGATGGCAACGTCCGTCCGGGCAGGCAATCAGGCGAAAAGCCTGACTTATCAACGCACGACCGCGGAATCTTCATGCACTGCACGCTACCTGCGACGGACGCCGAGGTCAACGATAAAAGATTGCAAAACTTGCGGGAAAGGGATTGCGGCGACGGCCTTGCGCGCCGTGCGGGGTGGCGGTCACAACGCGGTTTTTTGCGGCGCCGCGCAAATCCCGGCTATTTCGGTCTGGCGCATCCGGGTCGGGCGATCAGCCGCCCGCCGCGACCGGTATGCGCGCCACCCGATCCCTGGCGAAGCGGCCGGACTGGTAGTCGGCGATCGCCTGCTCGATCTCTTCGCGGGTGTTCATGACGAATGGTCCGTACTGCACGATCGGCTCGCCGATCGGGATCCCGGCGAGCAACAGCACGCGCGCGCCGGCGTCGCCGGCTTCGATGCGCACCGCATCGCCTTCGGACAGCAGCCCCGCCGAGCGATGGCCCAGCGTACTGCGCGCGTCGCCCACCCGCGCCTCGCCCTCGTAGGCGTAGAGAAACGCGTTATGGCTGGGCGGCAGCGGCGCCTCGAACACCGCGCGCGGCGCCAGACGGACATCGTAGAAGCGCGGGTCGGTCGACAGGCCGTGGATCGGCCCGCGTGCTTCGCCGAGCACGCCGGCGATGACCTTGACCTCGACGCCGGCGGCGAACTGCATGACCGGGATGCGCTCGGACGGAATGTCGCAATACGCCGCCGGCTTCATCTTTTCGCCCGCCGGCAGGTTGATCCAGAGCTGGAAACCGCGCATGCGCCCTTCGGTCTGCTGCGGCATCTCGGAATGCACGATGCCGCGCGCCGCGGTCATCCACTGCACGTCGCCCGGCCCGAGGTCGCCGGTATTACCGCCGCTGTCCTTGTGCTGCATGCGGCCGTCGAGCATGTAGGTGACCGTCTCGAAGCCGCGGTGCGGATGCGCCGGGAAGCCCTCGATGTAGTCGTCCGGGTCGTCGGAGTAGAACTCGTCGAGCATGAGGAACGGGTCGTGGCGCAGGAACGGGCTGGCGCCGATGCTGCGCCGCAACTTGACCCCGGCCCCGTCCGAGGTCGCGACCGAATTGATGCTGCGTTGCAGGGAGCGGGTGGTCACGGCCGGCCGCTGCGCCGCTTCAGGCACGCTGCGCGGGATCCTGCGCCCAGGTCTCGGAAGGGCGGTGCGTGCGCTCGAGCCACTTGTCGAGCGCCGCGACATGCTCTTCCTCTTCGGCCGCAAACTCGCCCGCCAGGCGCTTCACTTCCGCGTCCGACGCGTCCTCCGCCACCGTGCGGTAGTACTGCATGGCGCGCGTTTCGTTCTCGCGCGCGTAGCTGAGCGCATGGTAGGCGTCGAGCTGGGTGTCGAAGGCGTCCTCGTCGCCCATTTCCGGCGGTGTGCGCCAGCGGTACTCCCAGGACTTCAGCTGCGGCAGCTCGATCGCGCCCACCCGCGCGCGGATCGCGTCGCGATGCATCAGCGAAAAGCGGTGCATGTCGCGAAACAGCGCCGAGACGTCATCGTTGCGGTGCGCTTCCATCATGTCGGCGAGCTCGAGATAGCGCTCGGCGGCTTCCTCCTCCATGGCGATGGCGTGGGCGAGGAATTCGGGCAGTGAATAGCTCATCGGTCGATTTTCCTGCGGCGATCAGGAGCGAGCCTATCATGCGCCCGGCTGCGCGCGGTCGATGCGAACGTCCTATTCCGGTTCGCGCGCGCCTCGCCGTGCACGCCTGTGGCGCAGCAACCGGACCCCCCAGACCGAAAAACCCAGCGCGACGAGAACGCCGAGCAGCTCGAGCTCGAAGCGCTTGATGTCGCCGAGCAGCGCATCCGCGGCCTGTGCGAGCGCGTACCCCAGCAGGCCGCCGACGACGGACCAGAGCAGCGCGCCCAGCGCATTCAAGACGACGAATTTCGCCGGCGCGATGCGGCTCATGCCGACCACGAAGGGCGTGAGATTGCGGATGCCGTAGACGAAGCGAAAGCCGATGAGGAGCGGGGTCTCGTAGCGTGCGAGCATCGCGTGGACGCGATCGACGCGTTGCTGCCAGGTCGGTCGGCGGGCGAGCAGGGCCCGGCCGTAGCGTCGTCCGATCCAGAACCAGAGCTGGTCGCCGAGCAGCGAGCCGAGAAAGGCGCAGGCAATCACCCACTCGAGCCGCAGATAGCCGAGCCGCGCGGCCGCGCCGCCGAGCAGCAGCACGGTTTCACCTTCCAGGAAGGTGCCGACGAACAGCACGGCATAGCCGTAGCTGTCGATCAGTGCCTGCAGCGATTGCGGCATGGTCGCCTCAGGCGGCAGGCAGCGGCACGGCGGTCAAATCCCCGGGGTCAGAACCACTTCTTGCGCTTGAAATAGACCAGCATGCCGAGCATGGTGAGCAGCATCGCCGCCCACAGGGCCGGGTAGCCGTAGGCCCAGGCGAGCTCGGGCATGTTCCAGGGCCCGGCGTTGCGGTCGAAGTTCATGCCGTAGACGCTGGCAAGGAAGGTCGGCGGAATGAAGATCGTCGCGATCACGGTGAGCACGCGCATGGTTTCGTTGAGGCGCACGCTCACGCTGGACAGGTAGATGTCGAGCAGGCTGGCGGTCATGTCGCGGTAGGTCTCGATCAGGTCCATGACCTGGATGGTGTGGTCGTAGCAATCGCGCAAGTAGAGCTTGGTACCCTCGCTGACGAGCCCCTGACCTTCCGCCAGCAGCCCGTTCAGGACCTCGCGCTGCGGCCAGAGCATGCGCCGCAGGTTGAGCAGGGCGCGCTTCAGGCGGTGCAGCGTTCTGAGGCTCCTGCGGTCGGCCGCGCGGAGGATGTCGGCTTCCAGGGCGTAAATATGCTCGCCGAGCTGCTCGAGCACCGGAAACCCGTGGTCGATGACGAGGTCGAGCAGCGTATAGAGCAGGGCGTCCGCCTTGCGGCTGCGCAGCCAGCTCGCGCCGTCGCGCAGGCGCTGGCGCACCGGCTCGAAAATCTCGGGCGCGCCCTCGTGAAAACTGACGACGAGATTGTCGGCGAGGAACAGGCTGACCTGCTCGGTGCGAACCGTGTGGCCCTCGGTCAGCGGCAGGCTCGCGATGACGAACAGCTGACCGTCGAAGCGTTCCGTCTTCGGGCGCTGGCCGGTGTTGAGCACGTCCTCGAGGGCGAGCGCGTGCAGGCCGAGCGCGCTGCCCAGCGCGCGCAGCTGCTCGACGTCGGGGTGACCCGCGACGTGCACCCAGGTGGTCGTCGACGCACGCTCGCGCGACTGCGCGCACTGCGCCGACGTCGCGTCGACGACCTCGTCGAGCTGGGTCGCGTCGTAGTCGAGCAGCGTGATGCGTGCCGGCGCCGGTTTAAGGCGCTCGACCCGCCCGGTCAGCGTGCCCGGGGGCGTGCCGGGCGGGTGATAGCGCTTCATCAACTTGTCCATTGCAGCCTCCGTCAAGAAGGAACGCTCGGCCGTCGCACCCACGCAGCGCGCGGACGACGGTCGCGCGCGCCCGCGGCCCCGTTTGCGTACACTTCGCATCTTCGCAGATACCGATCATGATTCTGCGATCGACGACGCAGCGAAAGGAAAGCGCATGAAGACCGCACGCCTGTCCCGCTTCGGCAAGCCGGCCGAAGTCATCGAGCTCGCCGAGCTGCCCGAGCCGGGTGCGCCCGGCGAAGGCGAGGTGCTGATCGAGGTCATCGCCTGCCCGATCAACCCGGCCGATGTGCTGATGCTCGAAGGCCTCTATGGTGCGAGCCCGCCGAAGCTGCCGCTGACGCCGGGCGCCGAGGGTCTCGGCCGCGTCGCGCAGGTCGGCGCCGGGGTGAAGCACGTCAAGCCGGGCGACCGGGTACTGGTGCCGGGGCCGGGCACCTGGCGCGAGCGCATGACGGTGCCGGGGGCCGCGGTCTGGGCGTTGCGGTCGAAGGCCGATCGCTACCAGCTCGCCATGCTGCGCGTCAATCCGGCCACGGCCTATCTAATGCTGCACGACTACGTGCCGGCGAAGGCCGGCAGCTGGGTGATCCAGAACGCAGCGAACTCGGGCGTCGGTCACTGTCTCATCCGGCTGGCGAAACAGGCCGGCGTGAAGTCGATCAATGTCGTGCGGCGCGAGTCGCTGGTCGCGCCGCTCAAGGCCTACGGCGCCGACGTGGTGCTGGTCGATGGTCCGGATCTCGATCAACGCGCGCGCGCGGCGACCGGCGGCGCGCCGCTGCCGCTCGCCATCGACGCGGTCGGCGGTTCGGCCACCCAGCGCCTGGCACGCTGCGTCGACGAGAAGGGCGTGGTGGTGAACTACGGGCTGCTTTCGGGCGAGCCCTGCATGCTCGATGCGCGCGACACGGTGTTCCGCGACGTCAGCCTGCGCGGCTTCTGGCTGCGGCGCTGGTTCGCGGAGACCGCGTCGGCCGAGATCGGCACGCTTTACACGAAGCTCGCCGCGCTCATCGAGGACGGCACGCTCGCGGTCGAGGTCGAGAAGGTCTACCCTTTGGCGCAGATCAAGGACGCGGTCGCGCACGCGGCGCGCGAAGCCCGCTCGGGCAAGATTCTGCTCGAGATGTCCGCGGCTTGAGCCGGATGTGCGCGCGCGTCAGCGCTTCGCTGCCGGCAGTCCCTTGAGCGCGGCAGCGATCTCGGCCGAGAGGCTCGTCAGCGCGCGGCTGTAGGCCGCAACCAGCGCGTCGTAGCCGGTACCGGCATTTTCCTGCGCGCGCGCGCGGCCGCTGCGCAGCACCTCGCCGTTCGCCGCGCGCAGGCTCCACAGCGCATCGAGCTGCACCTCGCCTTCCGGGCGACCGGCGAAGCGCTGGAAGTCCACCAGCACGCGAACCTCCGCGTTCAGGCTTGCGTTCTGCGGATAGGCCGCGATGCGCGGGTTGCCGGTGACGCGCGACAGGTTCTCGGCGATCACCCGACCCAGTTCGCCCTTGAGCGGCTCGGCCCAGCGGTGCTGCTCGACGAGGATCACCTCGTTGGCGTTCACCGCGACGACCAGCTGCGGGCGGTCGACGACATCGGGCACGGTGACCGCGGCCACCGACACCGACGGCCCGGACGCATAGGGCGCCGATTCGGTCTGGGGGCTCAGCGTATAGAAGTGCGGTGCGGGGGTCCCCGCGCAGCCGGCGACGAGCAGCGCGCCGACCGCGATGACGATCCATCTCATGGTTTTTCCTCCGGCTTGCCGCGCAGCAGCGCATCGGGATGCCGCTCGAGGTATTCGACCAGCACACGCAATGAGGCCGCGCTGCGCGCGACTTCGCGCAGCGCGGCGCGCGCGTCCTGCTGCAAGGGCGCGTCTTCCGCCATCACCCGATCGACCTCGGCGAGCGAGCGGCGCAGCGCGACGAGCGAGGCACGCAGCTCGGGTGCGACGTCGTTGCCGACCTGCCGGGCGAGCTGCTCGACGCTGGTGAGCGTGCGATCGAGCGTCTCCAGCGCACGCCGCAGGTCCTTGCCGATGGCGTCGAACGGCACGGCGGCGAGCTTCTTGGTGATCTGCGCGATGTTCTCCTCGATCCCGGTGAAGGTGCCGGTGACGGTCGGAAAGCGCGGCGGGCTCTCGCGCCACGCGATGCGGTCGGGCTTCGCATCCTTGAGGATGTCGAGCGCGATGTAGAGCTGCCCGGTTATCAGGTTGCCGGTGCGCAGTTGCGCGCGCATGCCGGATTCGACGAGCGCGTCGAAGCCCTGCTCGCGCGTAAGTCCCTGCTTGACCCGCTCCGATTCGCCGATCTGCCGGCTCGCGGTGCGCTCCGGGTAGACGTTGGCGAAGGCCACGATGTAGACCTCGTCGTTCTCGAACTGCGGCCGGATATCGGTGACCTCGCCGACGATGATGCCGCGAAAGTCGACCGGGGCGCCGATGGTCAGCCCGCGCAGCGACTCCTTGAAGCGGAAGGTGAAGGGCATGACCACGAGGTCGCGGTAGGCGAGTGCGGTGTCGCGGTTGCGGAACAGGCGGAATTCGGCGTTCTCGGCCGCGGGCTCGGCGGTCGCACCGTCGCCGCGGGTCTGGAAGGCGATGCCGCCGATCACGATGCTGGCGAAGGACTCGGTTTCGAGCCGCACGCCGCTGGCGTCGAGCTTGAGGTCGATGCCGCTCGCTTCCCAGAAGCGGGGTTCCTTGTTGATGTACTGGTCGTGGGGCGCGCGCACGAAGATGCGGATCGACACGCCCTTGCCGTCGGCGTCGAGCGCGTAGGACTCCACTTCGCCAACCACGATCTTGCGGAAGTAGACCGGTGCGCCGACGCTGAACGAGCCGAGCGTCGGGCTCTTGAGGACGAAGTTCCGCCCGGGTACGTCGGCGGTAACGACCGGCTGCTGCTCGAGCCCGGTGAAGTCGCGCGTGGTCTTCCTCTTCTTGCCGACGTCCATGCCGATGTAGGCGCCGGAGAGCAGGGTACCAAGGCCCTGCACCGAGGTGCCCGTGATGCGCGGTCGCACGACCCAGAAGCGGCTGTCCTCGGCGAGGTAGTCCTCGGCGTACTTCTCCATGCGCGCATGCACCAGCACCGTGCTGCGGTCGCGCGTCAGCTCGATCGCCTCGACAATGCCGACGTCGACGCTCTTGTACTTGATCTTGGTCTTGCCGGCCTCCAGCCCTTCGGCGGTCTTGAAGCGGATAATGAAGGCCGGGCCCTGCTCGCTGATTGCTTTCCAGGCCAGCCAGCCGCCGATTAGCGCCGCGAGCAGCGGCACGATCCAGACCAGCGAGAACATCGAGCGGCGCGGGCCGGCGATTCTCGCCTGCGGCAGCTCGGCCGGCTCGAGTTCGGGCGTGGGCTCAGCCATCGGCTCCTCCGGACGGGTCCCAGATCAGGCGCGGATCGAAGCTCATCGAGGCGAACATGGTGAGCACCACGACGCCGCCGAACCACATCGCGCCGGGACCGGCCTGGATGTTGGCGAGCGCGCCCATCTTGACCAGCGCCACCAGCACCATGACGACGAACACGTCGAGCATCGACCAGCGGCCGATGAATTCCAGCAGCCGGTACAGGCGCGTCTTCTGCCGCTGGCGCACCCGCGAGCGGCGCTGCGTCGAGGCGGCGAGGTAGCTGAGCGCCAGCAGCTTGAGCAACGGCACGAGCACACTGGCGACGAACACCAGCACCGCCAGCGGCCAGGAGCCGCTGTGCCAGAGGTAGGCGACGCCGCTCAGGATGGTGTCGCGCTGCGTGCCGAAGATCGAGCGCGTGATCATCACCGGTTCGAGGTTCGCCGGGACGTAGAGGATCGCCGCTGCAAGGAGCAGCGCCCAGGTGCGCGCGATGCTGTCGGGTTTGCGCGAATGCAGCCGCGCGCCGCAGCGCGGGCAGGCGCAGGCCGCAGCGGGCGGGCGCGAGACCAGCTCGCAGACCTGGCAGGCGACGAGGCCCAGCCGTGCGGCGGTCGGCGCGTTCATGCCGCCGGCTCCGGCGCGCTGACCTCGAGCCGCGCCCAGACCTCGTGCGGGTTGAGCGTGCTGCTCGCCCAGGCAAGCAGCACGATCAGTCCGAAGAACGCCCACATGCCGACGCCGGGCACGACGGTCGCCATGTGCGCGAGCTTCACCAGCGAGACGAGCACGCCGAGCATGAAGACTTCGACCATGCTCCAGGGCTTGCTCTGCTCGACCAGGCGAAACGCCGGCACCAGATAGCGCGGCGTCAGGCCGAGGCGCAGCGGAAGCAGGATGGCGAGCAGGCCGGCAATTTGCAGCAGCGGAAAGAGGAACGCGGTCAGGAATACCGTCACGCCGACCAGCGTCTCGCCTTCCTGGTGCAGGCGCCAGGCGCCCTGCCAGACCAGCGCCTCGGTGCGCTGGCCCTGGATCTCCATGCTGACCACCGGAAACACGTTGCCGATGACGAACAGCAGGGCTGCGCCGAGCATCAGCGCGAGCGCGCGGTCGATTGAATCGATCGAGTGCGTGTACAGCGTCGTCTGGCAGCGCGGGCAGATTGCCTTGCCGCCAGGGGGAAGGGCGACTTCACGCTGCAGCAGGTCGCACTCGTGGCAGGCGATGAGGTTCGAATGCTTCACCGCCGCCAATTATGGCGCAATGCTGCCGCGCGCTGCGCGGTCGGAGATGTAGACGCGCATCATGGGCGTCTTGCCTGCGCAGGCCGCAAGCAGCGAAACTGCGAGCAACAGAGCGAAACGTGCGCCGCGTTGTGATTCGACGAACAGCATGGCGGACGGTATTCTACGTAGCCCGCTGGCCTCGTGGGCCTGTCGGCGGGGTTCCGAAGGGGTTCGATCGAGATTGGAGAATGTGTATGACGAAGCAGGCGGTATGCGCAATCGTTTTCGGCGTGTTGCTCGCGTTCCAGGGGCAGCCGGCGCTCGCGGCGGGGGAGGGCGAGACCGCCTCGGCGCAGCAGCTGAGCCGCGACGCAAAGGCGACATTGCAGAAGCTTTACGCCCGCGTGCCGCTGGCCAAGTCGCTCGGCCCGAAGGCCCACGCGATCCTGGTGTTTCCCGAAATCCTGAAAGCCGGGCTGATCGTCGGCGGTCAGTACGGCGAAGGCGCGCTGCTGCAGGGCGGCAAGGCCATCGGCTACTACAACACCGCGGGCGCGTCCTACGGCCTGCAGGCGGGCGCGCAGAAATACGGCTATGCGATGTTCTTCATGAACGCAAAAGCCTTGCAGGGCCTGGAAAGCTCGGAGGGCTTCGAGGTCGGCGTCGGGCCGAGCGTCGTCGTCGTCGATGAAGGCATGGCGAAGCAGACCACGACGAAGACCCTGGACAAGGACGTCTACGCCTTCGTCTTCGGCCAGAAGGGCCTGATGGCCGGGCTCGGCATCCAGGGCAACAAGATCACCAAGATCAACCCGAAGTAGCCCGCGTGCAATGACCCCCAGGGAGCAGGTCGACGCTATCGTTCGCGATCACGCCGAGATCGCCGACCTGGTCGCGCGCCTGCGCAGCGCACTCGAGGGCGGCGATCACCAGGAAATGAAGTCGCTGCTGATGGCGCTGGAGATGGTCGAGGCGAAGCACTACGCATCGGAAGAGGCGCTGATGCGCGCGGTCGCCTACGACCAGGCCGACGCGCATCGTGCCGAGCATGCGAAGATGCTCGATACGCTGAAGCGCCTCAACGAGGTGCTGGTGTGGGAGAATCTCGGCGCCATCGGTCCTCAGGTGGTCGCGCACATCGAGGCGGCGCTCGAGCACATGATCGACGCCGACCAGGCCCTCAACCGCTTCGTTTCCGCGAACGCCGGCCCGGCGGGAGCCTAGCCTTTGCCCGGGGGCGGCTGCACCCGCTCGGGGCGCCCGGACCACTCCCAGGCGAGCGTGCTGCGCGAGATGCCGAGCAGCAGGCCGTGCAGGCTTTTCGGGTGCACCCAGCAGCCGTCGCGCTCGGCTTCGATCGACGGCCCGCGCGGAATGAGCGTCGCGCCACCGTCGAGCAGCCGGCGCTGCAGCGCGTCGTAATCGCCGGTTTCCAGGTAGCACATGTAGAGCGAATCGCCGCCGCGCTTCTCGACGAAGCGGCGCATCGCGCCCGGCCGGTCGGGGAAGGTCTGCGAGAGCTCGATGCGGTCGAGCCGCGCCGGCGGGTCGAACAGCGTCAGCGTGCCCTCGTAGCCGAAGCGGGCGCTGGCGATGGGCGAGAACTTCGCCGGGTCGAGCTGGAACAGGCGCGTGTACAGCTCGGCCACGGTCTTCCAGTCCGAATCGAGCGTGTTGGTCGCCTCGTAGAAGAAGCGCACCGGGCCGACGCGCGGACGTGGCGTGGCGGCGAGCGGCGAGATCACCATCGGGAAGCCGGCAGTGGTGGTGCCGGGCAGGTAGAGCTGATCGCCCTCCCTGACGTACGGCGCGCCCATCGCGTCGAGGTGCGCGGCGAGCGCGTCGAGGCGCGCCGAAGCGTAACCCGCGCTCAGCAGGCCCTCGCCCCAGCGCTCGACAAACTCGCGCACGATGCCCGGGCCGCGCGCCTCGCACAGTTCGAGCTCGCTCTCGCCGATCGAGAGGATGGTGCGCCAGGCGTTGAGGTGCGCGCTCTCGTCGAGCCGGGCGCGCTCGGCGCCGAACAGCTGCCGGAAGGTCTCTTCCGCGGCAGCCCGATCGGTCACCGCGAGCTGCATGCGGTCGACGCGTTCGATCAGTCCCATGCTCAGCGTCCCTTGAAGACCGGCCTGCGCTTTTCGAGGAACGCTTTCGCCGCTTCGGTGTTGTCCTCCGTGGTGCCGCAGCGCGAGTGGCGCTCGGCCTCGCGATCGAGCGCTTCGGCGAACGAGAGCCGCAGCGCATCGTTCAGGTTGCGCTTGATCTCGCGCAGCGCGATCGGCGCGGATTCGGCGAGTTTGCGTGCCACCCCGTGCACGTGGCCGATCAGCTCGGCATCGGGCAGGACCTTCGCCACCAGGCCGATGCGCGCAGCCTCCGCCGCGTCGAAGCGCTCGGCGAGCAGGTAGAGCTCGCGTGCCTTGGCCGTGCCGACGATATGGGTGAGGCTGTAGGTGCCGCCGAAATCGCCCGACAGTCCGGCGTTGAGAAACGCACTGCTGAACTTCGCCGACGCCGCGGCGTAGCGCAGGTCGCAGGCCAGCGCCCAGGAAAAGCCGGCCCCGGCGCAGGCGCCGTTGATCGCGGCGATGGTGACCATGTCGGACTCGCGCAGCAGCTGCGAGGTGCGCATGTTGCGGCGCAGCTCGGCGACGCGCTGCTCGATCGGCTGCGGCTGCTTGAATTCGCCGCCGGCGAAGCCGGCGAGGTCGCCGCCGGCGCAAAAGCCCTTTCCGGCGCCGGTGAGGATCAGCACGCGGATCGACGGGTCGCTCGCCGCCTTCTCGAAAACCTCGACCGCGGCGCTCATCAGCTCGCGGTTCATCGCGTTGAGCCGCTCGGGGCGGTTGAGGGTGACGGTCGCGACCGGGCCGTCGGTCTCGTAAAGAACGGTCGTACTCATGCGCCTTTCTCCTCTTGATTGACGAGCAGCACCACCTTGCCGACCGAGCGGCGCTCGACCACCGCGTCCTGTGCCTCGACGAAGCGCGCCAGCGGATAGACCTGCGACACCAGCGGCTCGAGCCGGCCTTCGCCGTGCCAGGCGAAGATCTGCTCGAACGCTGCGCGCATCTCGGGCTCGTGCCTGGCGCGCTCGTCGTTCACCGACCAGCCGTACCACTTGCCGATGTTGAAGCCGAGCACGGCGATGTTCTTCACCAGCAGGATGTTGGCGGGAATCTGTGGAATCGAGCCGCCGGCGAAGCCGATGATGACATGCCGTCCGCCGGGCACCAGGCTGCGCAGCGCCGCATCGAAGCTCGCACCGCCCACCGGGTCGAACACGACGTCGATGCCGCGGTTTTCGGTAACGCGCCGGATCTCCGCGCGCAGGTCGCCCCTGCGGTAGTCGATCGCGGCCTGCGCGCCGTGGGCGCAGGCGATCGCGCATTTTTCCGCGCCGCCCGCCGCCGCGATGACACGCGCGCCGAGCACGCGCCCGATTTCGACTGCCGCGAGGCCGACGCCACCCGCCGCGGCGAGCACCAGCAGCGTCTCGCCCGGCGCGAGCTTGGCGCTCCAGACCAGCGCGCCGTAGGCCGTCGCGTAGGAGGTGGCGAGGTGTAGCGCGGCGCCGGCGTCGATGCCGGACGGTATCGGATACACCGTGTGCTCGGTAACCACGGCCTGCTCGGCGTAGCCGCCCCAGCCCGAGATCGCGAGCACACGCTGGCCGGGCTTGAAACGCCGTGCGTCGGGCGCGCATTCGATGATCGTGCCGACGAATTCGCCGCCCGGCACGAACGGCAACGGCGGCCTGTGCTGGTAGCTGCCGGCCACCCACAGCTGCGTGGCGAAGCTGATGCTCGCCGCCTCGACCGCAATGCGCACGCTGCCGGCCCGCAGCGGGGGCGGCGCGGTTTCCTCGACCTTCAGGTCGTGAAAGTCGCCGAAGGCGTGGCAAACGATCGCTTTCACCTCAGCGCCTAGACAATGCCCGCCGCGCGCAGGCGCTCCAGCTCGGCCGCAGTCTTGCCGAGCAGCTCGCGGTAGATTTCCGTGTTGTGCTGCCCGAGCAGCGGCGGCGCGATGCGGTACTCGACCGGTGTCGCCGAAAGCCGCATCGGGCTCGCCACCACCGGCGCGATGCCGCCGAGCGGATGCGGCATGTCGACGCGCAGGCCGCGGTGGCGCACCTGCGGATCCTCGAACACCTCCTGCATGTTGTTGATCGGGCCGCAGGGCACGTTGGCGGACTCGAGCGCCTCGATCCACTCGTGCTTGCTGCGCGTGCGCATCACCTCGGCGACGATCGGGATCAGCTCGGCGCGGTGCAGGATGCGCTGTGAGTTGGTGGCGAAGCGGGTTTCCTCGGCGAGCTCCGGGCAGCCCGCCACCGCGCAGAAGCGCTTGAACTGACCGTCGTTGCCGACCGCGAGGATGATGTGGCCGTCGGCGGTGGCAAACACCTCGTAGGGCACCACCTGCGGATGCGCGTTGCCCCAGCGCTGCGGCAGCCGCCCCGAGGTGAGAAAGCCGACGATCTGGTTGGCGTTGAACGCGACGAGGGTGTCGAGCAGCGCGAGGTCGATGTACTGGCCTTCGCCCGTGCGCTCGCGGTGGGCGAGGGCGGCGGTGATGGCGAGGCTGGCGTACATGCCGGTCAGGACGTCGGTGATCGCGATGCCCACGCGCATCGGCCCGGCGCCCGGCTGGCCGTCGCGCTCGCCGGTGATCGACATCAGCCCGCCCATGCCCTGAAAGATGAAGTCGTAGCCGGGGCGCTGCGCGTGCGGGCCGTCCTGGCCGAAGCCGGTCACGGAGCAGTAGACGATGCGCGCATTGACCGCCTTCAGGTCGTCGTAGGCGAGTCCGTAGCGTTTCAGCGTGCCGACCTTGTAGTTTTCGACCACCACGTCGCAGCGCGCAGCGAGCTCCCGGACGATCGCCTGTCCGTCGGGCTTCGAAATGTCGAGCGTGACCGACTTCTTGTTGCGATTGACCGAGGCGTAATAGGCCGACTCGTGCGTATCCTTGCCCTCGGCGTCGTGCAGCCAGGGCGGACCCCAGCCGCGCGTATCGTCGCCGCTGCCGGGGCGCTCGACTTTGATGACCTCGGCGCTGAGGTCGGCGAGGTTCTGCGCCGCCCAGGGCCCGGCGAGCACGCGCGACAGGTCGAGGACGCGTATGTGGGAGAGCGGCCCGGGCATCTCAGCGCTCGCGGGCGGCGAGCAGCGCCTGCGCGGCCTGCGGCGCGACCGGCGTTTCCGGCAGCAGCAAGTCGGCGAAGGCGGCCTCGCGCTGCGGATCCGCGAGCGCGAACGGGTCGCGCGCGCGCAGGCGGTGCAGATCGACCAGCGCCGCGAGCAGCAGCCGGCGCGCGTCGCCCTGCGCGGCGAGCTGCGTGCCCTCGTGCGCCAGCACGCAGGCGGCGACGGTGTAGTACAGGCCGCTCGCCGCCTGGCGCGCGTGCAAGGCGTCGTTGTTGCCCGCGACCCGGGCGGCGAATGCACAGGCCCGCGCGAGTGCGCCGCGCAGCGCCTCGCCGAGCGGTGCTTCGGGCAGCATCGCCTCGAGCGCCGGGCGCAGCGCGGCGAGCGCATCCTCGCGCCGGATCGCGCGCATTGCGTCGAGCGCGACGATGTTGGACGTTCCCTCCCAGATCGAGCCGAGGTGTGCGTCGCGCAGCAGCCGCGCGTCGGACCATTCCTCGATATAGCCGACGCCGCCGCGCACTTCCATCGCATCGCCGGTGGCGCGTCGCGCGTCGCGGCAGGCGCGGAACTTCATGAGCGGCGTAAGCAGGCGCGTGCGCCGGCGCGCGAGTTCGTCGCCGGCGTCGGCCTTCTCCAGCTCGAGCGCCGTGTGGAGCATCATCGAGCGCGCAGCTTCCGCGGGCAGCATCAGCTTGAGCAGCTGCCGGCGCATCAGCGGCAGGTCGATCAGGCGCTTGCCGAAGGCCATGCGCCGGCGCGCGACGAACAGCGCCTCGGTCAGCGCGCGGCGCATCATGCCCGCGGCGCGCATGCCGTTCGACAGGCGCGAGTTGTTGATCATGTCGGTCATCTGCGCGAAGCCGCGCTCGGGCTCGCCGACCAACCAGGCGAGTGCGCCCTCGAGCGTGATCTCGCCGCTCGGCATGCCGCGCGTGCCGAGCTTGTCCTTGAGGCGCACGATGCGGTAGGCGTTCGGCGAACCGTCTTCCAAGGCACGCGGCAAAAGGAACAGCGCCAGTCCCCGCGTGCCGGGGGCGGCGCCTTCCGGGCGCGCCAGCACCATGGCGAGCGCGGCGTCGGCATTCGAGCAGAACCACTTTTCCCCGTACAGCCGCCAGCGCGTGCCGTCGCGCACCGCACGCGTCTCGGTGGCGCCGACGTCCGAGCCGGCGCCCTGCTCGGTCATGAACATCGCGCCCTGCGCCAGCCGATCCATGTCCTGCGACGTGAGCGCCGGCAACAGGCGCTCGATCAGCGCCGGATCGCCGAATTTCGACAGCGTGCGCGTGAGCGAGTCGGTCATCGACAGCGGGCAGCACACGCCGAACTCGGCCTGCACGTAGACATAGGTGAGGGCGTATTTCACCGCCGGCGGCATCGTCTCCGGCCAGCCGAGCACGCCGGGGCGGTGCGACATCGCCGCGAGGCCGTACTCGGCGAACGCGACCGACTCGAGCCGACGGTAGGCCGGGTGCTTGTCGATCCGCTGCCGGTCCTCGCCGCTGCGCGTGCGCTGCTGCAGGACCGGCGGGTTGAAATCCGCCGTGTGTGCGAGCGCGTCGAGCTCGCCGCCGGCCAGCAGCCCGAGCCGCTCGAAGTGCGGCTGCAGGTGTGCGTGCAGCGCGCCCGGCAGGTAAAGCGCGAGCAGCGCCGCATAGCTCGGGTCGGCCGAGTAAAGGTTCAGCCCGCGGCTGTCGGGCAGCGCGGAACTTTGC
>Ga0111143_1081_pt1 | contig 17409 bp, 14 predicted proteins | sample DeeMarSeWOR28_12_FD_80397 | JGI IMG/M metagenome (GOLD analysis project Ga0111143, IMG submission 80397) | Betaproteobacteria bacterium SG8_39 | reverse complement strand
GGGCTTCGCGCCGGAGGAAATCGAGCGTCTACGCACCGCCGGCGTGGTGGGCGGCAGCTGAGGCGCGGGAGACGGGCGCCATGACCGAACCGAAGACGCACTGGGCCGCGGCCGACCCGAGCCAGAAGGACGCCGAGCCGGCGACGCGGCGCGCCAACGCGGCGCTCGCCGCGCAGCTGCCGTTCGACGACCAGGCCGACTTCGGCGACGCGCGCCGCGGCTTCATCGGCACGCATGTCGACGGCGTGATCCGCTCGGCCGGCGGAACGCCGCTGTGGAACCTGCCGGCCTACCGCTTCCTGGATGGCGAAGATGCGCCGCCGACGGTCAATCCGAGCCTGTGGCGCATGGCGCGGCTGAACATGAACCACGGCCTGTTCGAGGTGGTGCCCGGGGTCTACCAGGTGCGCGGCTTCGACATCGCCAACATGACCATCATCGAGGGTGCGAGCGGGATCATCGTCATCGACCCGCTGACTGCGACCGACACGGCGCGTGCCGCGCTCGAGCTGTACTACGCGCACCGGCCGCGGCGGGCGGTGGTTGCGCTGATCTACAGCCACAGCCACGTCGATCACTATGGCGGCGTGAAGGGCGTGATCTCGGATGCCGACGTGGCGGAGGGACGCGTGCAGGTGATCGCGCCGGCGGGCTTTCTCGATGCGGTCGCCGGCGAGAACGTGCTCGCCGGCAATCCGATGGCGCGCCGCGCGCAGTTCCAGTTCGGCGGCCTGCTGCGGCCCGGGCCGCGCGGTCAGGTCGACGCGGGGCTCGGCAAGGCGGTGGCGCGGGGTATGGTGAGCCTGATCGCGCCGACCCGCGACATTGCTGCGCCGCTGGAGACGCACCGCATCGACGGCGTCGAGATCGTCTTCCAGCTCGCGCCGGGCACCGAGGCGCCGGCCGAGATGCACCTGTTCATGCCGGCGGGCGGCGTGCTCAACATGGCGGAGAACGCCACCCGTCACCTGCACAATTTCTGCCCGCTGCGCGGCGCGGTGGTGCGCGACCCTCGCCTGTGGGCGCATTACCTCGCCGAGGCGCTCGAGCTGTTCGGTGCGCAGGCCGACGTGCTGATCGGCCAGCACCACTGGCCAACCTGGGGCCGCGCGCGCATCCACGACTTCCTCGAGCAGCAGCGCGACCTCTACAAGTACGTGCACGACCAGACCGTGCGCCTGATGAACCACGGCTGGAAGCCCGCCGAGATCGCCGAAGTGCTCGACCTGCCGCCCGAGCTCGCGCGCGAATGGCCGATGCGCGGCTACTACGGCACCGTCAGCCACAACTCGAAGGCGGTCTACCAGCGCTACCTCAGCTGGTACGACGGCAACCCCGCCAGCCTCAACCCGCTGCCGCCGGTCGAGGCGGCGAAGAAGGCGCTCGCCTACATGGGCGGCGCCCAGGCGGTGCTTGCGCAGGCGCGCGAGGATTTCGCGCACGGCGAGTACCGCTGGGTGGCGCAGGTGACGAACCAGGTGGTGTTCGCCGAGCCGGACAACCAGGCGGCGCGCGCGCTGTGCGCCGACGCCTTCGAGCAGCTCGGCTACCAGGCCGAGTCGGCGACCTGGCGCAACGCCTACCTCACCGGCGCGCAGGAGCTGAGGCGCGGCGTCGCGCAGCTCCCGCCGCGGCCGATGCTGAGCCCGGAACTGCTGATCGCGGTGACGACGTCGACGCTGTTCGATTTCATCGCGGTGCGGCTCGACCCGGCGCGCGTCGAGGGCCGCAGCTTCGTGCTCAACTGGGTGCTGACCGATACCGGCGAGCGCATCGCGCAGACGCTGAAGCACAGCACCTTGACGCAGCGCATGGACCGGATCGCCGCAGACGCCGACGCGAAGGTATCGACGACGCGCGCGGTGCTGGTCGATTTGATTCTGCGCAAGATGAACGTCGCGCAGGCCGCGGCGGACGGCGCGCTCAGCGTCAAGGGCGACCCCGCGCCGCTCGAGGCGCTGTTCGGGATGCTCGACGACTTCGCCCTGCAGTTCGAGGTGGTCGCGCCGCGCAAGCCCTAGGCACTCGAGGGACCACCCGCACGCCGACGCGTCGGCGCGCTCGAGTCTTACTCGGGCAGGCCTGCCTTGCGTAGGCCTGCCGCAAGATGCTCTCGGTCGCTTGCCTTGCCGTAGAAGAGCCCCTGCACGAAGGTGCCGATGGTGAGCCCGGGCTTCCGCGCGACCGCGGCGGCGACCCGCTCGCGCGCCTCGTCATCGCGGCCGAGCTGTGCCGCGCATGCGGCCATGAACGCGAGATGGCCGTGGCGCGGGGACCGGATTCGCCTGAACGCCTCGAGCGCTTCGCCGTACTGCCGCGCGCCGAACAGGGCGCGCCCGAGCAGATGTGCGCGCGCCGGCGCGCCGTGCGGGTCGAGGCGCATGGCCGTTTTCAGCCACTCGACGGCCTCGGTCGGCTGGCCGAGCCAGGTCAGGACCTCTCCCTTCTGCGCGACCAGACGTGGATCGTTCGGATTCATGGCGAGCGCCCGCTCGTTGTGCATCATGGCCTGATCGAGCTGGCGCGTTTCGATGCACACCTCGCACAGGAGCCGGTGGCACTCGACGTCGTTCTCGTCCAGCGCGACGGCCTTGTTGATCTCTTCCCAGGCCAGCATGAGGAACTTCTCGGGCGGATCGCGAAAGCCGCGCTCCGCCGCCTGTCCCAGGGTGCAGGCTTTCCAGGCGTGGGCCTGCGCGAACTGGGGGTCGAGCGCGATCGCCTTGTCGAGCAGGCGCAGCGCCTCGTCGTTGTCCTCCGGGGTGGCGCGATGGTGGTGGATCTTGCCGGCGAGCAGGTAGTCGAACGCCGCCATGTCGCTCGGCGGCTTGCGGCGCAGGCGCTCGACCTCGGCCGCGCCCAGGCGCCCCGGCAGGGTCGCGACGATCGCGCGCGTGAGCTCGTCCTGCAGATCGAAAAGGTCGACGAAATCCCGATCGTAGCGCTCGGCCCAGACGTGGTTTCCGGTGGTCGCGTCGATGAGCTGCACCGTGACGCGCACCCGGTTGCCGGCGCGCCGCACGCTGCCCTCGACGACGTAGTGCACGCCGAGGTCGCGGTGCACGTCCTGCACCTTCACCGCGCGCCCCTTGTAGGTGAAGGTCGAGTTGCGCGCGATGACAAAGAGCTCCGAGTAGCGCGAAAGCTCGGTGATGATGTCCTCGACGATCCCGTCGGCGAAGTATTCGTGTTCTGCGTCGCCGCCCATGTTGGTGAACGGAAGCACCGCGATCGAGGGCTTGCCCGGCAGCGGCAGCGCGGCCGGTGCGCGGGCCGGTGGCGCGGCAGCCGAGGCGTCGCGCGCAACGCGGAACGCGCGCACCGGCGTGGCGATGTTCTTGACCGACTGCTCGCCGAGATCCGCAAACTGCGCCGCCACGCGGTTGCGCACCGCCTCGTGCACCATGCCCGAGACGGTGATGCCGCCCGGTTCCGCGAGGCCTTCGAGCCGCGCGGCGATGTTGACGCCGTCCCCGTAGACCGTGCCGTCGGACTTCTCGATGACGTCGCCCAGATGAACGCCGATGCGAAAGCGCATGCGCCGCTCCTCCGGAAAGGCCTCGCTGGTAATCGCAAGCGCCTTCTGGATCTCGAGCGCGGCGCTGACGGCGCCGCTTGCCGAGTCGAACGCCGCGAGCACCGAGTCGCCTGCCATGTCGATGACGCGACCCTGGTTCGCGTCAATGCGGAGCTTGAAGACGCCGCGTGCGGCATCGAGCGCGGCCAGCGTGGCGCGCTCGTCTTGCGCCATGAGGCGCGAATAGCCGGCAACGTCCGCGGCAAGGATTGCCACCAGCCGATGCCGGAGTCCGTGATCGCTCACGATGAAGTCCGAGGCGCCTTGCTGCGCGGTGCCGACGCGGACGCTAGGCCGGCGAGAGCACGTGGATCACGCGGTTCGCGAGCAGCTCCTTGGTCTTGGCGGCGTAGGCGGCCATGTGCGGCGCGGCGGCGTGCGCCTTGAGGGCGTCGATGCTTTCCCATTTCTCGACAACCACGAAGCTGTCCGGGCCGAACTTCGTCTGGATCTTGAGGTCGCCCGGCGCATCGACCGCGGCGCCGTACTCGATGCAGCCCTGCTCGGCGCGCACCGCGGGAACGTTCGCGCGGAAGGCTTCGAGAACGGCTTCGCGCTTGCCGGGCTTGGCGGTGATGATGGCAATGACGTGGATCATGGGGGCTCGCTCCTGGGTCGGGTCATCAATAGTCGATCGAATTGCGTCAAGCCTACACGGATCGGGAACGTGATTCACCGTTCACCGCGGGCCGGCGCCCTGCGCGGCGCTCACCTCATGCGTCGGCTCTGACGCGCTCAATAATTGATCGCGCGCCCCGAGCCGCCGTCGACCGCGATCGACTGGCCGGTGACCGCGGCCGCAGCGTCGGAGCAGAAGAACAGCACCAACTGGGCGATGTCGCCGGGCTCGATGAATCGCCCGATCGGGATTTCGGCCAGGCGCAGGCGCGTTTCTTCCTCGATCGAGTGCCCTTCGAGCTCGGCGCGGCGCCGGATCATCGCCTCCATGCGCGGCGTCTGGGTGTAGCCGGGGTGGATCGCGTTCACGGTGATGCCGTGCCTGCCGACCTGCTCGGCGAGGTGCTTGGTGAAGTTGCTCACGCCGGCGTTTACGACGCCGTTGGTGATGCGATAGGCGCTGACGTCGCGCGCGGTCATGCCGCCGATGTTGACGATGCGCCCCTGGGCGCTCTTTTCCAGCCAGGGCAGGGCCTCTCGCGCGCAGCGCACGTAGCCCAGGAGCTTGACGTCGACGTGGTGCCGCCATTCCTCGTCCGACAGCGCGCCGAAGCTGCCCTGCGTCGAGCTGACCGCGTTGTTGACCAGGATGTCGATCGCGCCGAAGCGCGCCGCCGCAGCGGCGACAAAGCGCGTGATGTCGCCGCTGCGCGTCACGGCGTCACGTCGGCCACCTGGACCAGCGCCTCGGCGCCGATCGCGCGCAACTCGTTGGCGGCCGCCTCGAGTGCCTCCTGGCCGCGCGCGCAGAGCGCGAGCTTCGCGCCCGCCTGCGCGAGCGCGGTGGCGACCGCCCGGCCGATGCCCTTGCTGCCGCCGGTGACCAGGGCGACGCGGCCCGCGAGCGCGGTACTCATGCCCCTTTCGCGCCGAGATGGGCGGGGGAGGGCCGGATCTCGCCGCGCTCCAGGCGCAGCACGAGCGCGGTGAGCGTCTCGTGGCTCGGTGCGGGGACGCCGATCTCGGCGCCCTTCGCCGCGATCACGCCGTTCATCATCTCGATCTCGGTGCGCCGGCCCTTGAGGATGTCCTGCGCCATCGACGGGCGCTGGATGTCCGCGCGTGGATTGCTGCCCGCCTTCGGTGTGAGGATCGCCTCGACTGCGGCGCGCGCCGCGGCATCGCCCTCGGCAGCGCGCGCCATCTGCTCGGGCTCGACGCCGCGGATCTTCTCGAGCGGAAAGCCGAGCGCCTGGCCGATGCGCACGCCCTCGCCGGCGAGCTGGATCTGGAAGCGGCGGATGGTCTCGTTCGCCAGGCAGCCGGAGGACGACAGGCCGGTGAGCGCGGTGACGCCGTTGCCCATGCCGTTCTGCACCAGCTTCGACCAGCGCTCGCCCCACAGGTTGGGCGTCGCCTTCGCGCTGTCGATCAGGCTGAACATCTCGACCAGCTCTTCCACGCGCGGCGTCACGCGGCCATGCGGCTCGCCGACGCGAAACACGGTGTGCTGTGCGCCTCCTTTGGGCATGGTGCGCCGTACGCGGCCCGCCGCGTGCAGGTCGACCGAGATGAGCGATGCGATCACGCCGACGGTACGGCCCCAGCCGACGATCGCCGCGATCTTCTCCTCGTTGAGGCAGTTCTGCAGCGAGACGACGTATCCGCCGGGCGCGAGATAGGGTCGAATCAGCATCGTCGCCCATTCCGTGTCGTAGGACTTCACTGCGACCATGGCGATGTCGATCGATGCGCGCGGCAGAGACTGCACTTCGGTGACGTGCATCGTCTTCGCCTCGGTCACGGTGAACTGCTCGTCCGGCGTCAGGCCGTCGAGCTCGAGCCCGCGGCTGCGAATCGTCTCGATGTTCTCCGGCCACATGTCGATCAGCGTCACGTCGAGGCCGTGCTGTGCCAGCGTGCCGCCGACGTAGCCGCCGAGCGCGCCCGCGCCGATGATTGCGATCCGTTTGCCCATGGGCCGCCCCTTGTATCGAACCGGGCGCATGATAGGCTGTGGCGCCGCGTCTGGATACACGAGAGGGAGGCGCCGCTGTCCCTGCCACTATCCCTTTGTCACCGGGATGGCGGACTATCCCTACCTCTTCGAGATCATCAAGGAGCCGCACGAGACGCAGAATTTCGGCGGCGGCTGGCATTCCGATACCACCTACCTGGCGCAGCCGCCGCTCGCGACGCTGCTCTACGCGATCGAGACGCCGGCGCGCGGGGGCGACACGCTGTTTGCCAACACCGGCGCGGCCTACGATGCCCTCTCGGGCGGGATGCAACGGCTTCTCGACGGGCTGGTCGGCGTGAACAGCGCGGGGCTGAAGTACGGCGGCGGCCGCAGCGCGATGCACAACAGCATCGGGGCGATGAAGATCCACGGCACGGACGGTGCGGACGCGTTGCAGGCCGAGCACCCGGTGGTGCGCAGGCATCCGGAGAGCGGGCGCAAGGCCTTGTACGTCAGCCGCAGCCACACCATCCGCTTTCGCGACATGAGCGAAGCAGAGAGCACGCCGCTCGTCGAATGGCTGCAGGCGCACCAGACGCGGCCGGAGTTCACCTGCCGCGTGCGCTGGGCGCCAGGCACGCTGACGATCTGGGACAACCGCTGCACCCAGCACAGCGCGATCAACGACTACCACGGCCAGCGCCGCCACATGCGCCGGCTGACGGTCGGGGCGCAGACGCCGGTCTGAGAGCGTGGGAGAGACGCGATGAGCGAGTATTGCAAGATCGAACGCGACGGCCACCTGCTGACGGTTACGATCAACCGGCCCGAGGTGTACAACGCGCTGCATCCGATGGCCAACCAGGCGCTGTCGGACGCCTTCGATGCCTTCGCCGCCGATCCGGAACTGTGGGTCGCGATCATCACCGGTGCGGGCGACAAGGCGTTCTGCACCGGCAACGACCTGAAATATCACGCCGAGCAGCGCGCCAAGACCGGGGCACGGCCGCAGCATCCGCCCAAGGGCTTCGCCGGGCTGACCCACCGCTACGACCTCGCCAAGCCGGTGATCGCCGCGGTGAACGGCTTCGCGATGGGCGGCGGCTTCGAGATCGCGCTCGCCTGCGACCTCATCATCGCCTCGGACAAGGCGCTGTTCGCGCTGCCCGAGCCGCGCGTCGGCCTCGCCGCGGGCGCCGGCGGGCTGCAGCGCCTGCCGCGCATGATTCCGCTGAAGCAGGCGATGGGCATGATGCTCACCGGGCGTCGCGTCAGCGCGGAGGAGGGCTACCGGCTCGGCTTCGTCACCGCGGTGGTGCCGCACGACGAGCTGATGGCGGAGGCGCGCCGCTGGGCGGGCGAGATCCTCGAGTGCTCGCCGATGAGCATCCGCGCCACCAAGCAGGTGGTGATGCGCTCGCTCGACGTGCCCGCACTCGAGATGGCGACGCACAACCTCGATTACCCGGCCTACGTCGACATGACGCGCAGCGAGGACACCGTCGAGGGGCCGCTCGCCTTCGCGGAGAAACGCAAGCCGGTGTGGAAGGGCCGCTAGCGTCGCGGCCGCCGGCTAGAGCCGCTTCGCCGCGTCCTTCCAGTAGCGCTCGCGCAGCAGGCGCTTGTAGAGCTTGCCGGTCGGGTGGCGCGGCAGCTCGGCGTCGAAGTCGACCGACTTCGGGCACTTCAGGTGCGACAGGTTGGCGCGGCAGTAGGCGATCAGCTCTTCGGCCAGTGACGGACCGGCCTGGGCCATGTCAATCGGCTGGACCACCGCCTTGACCTCCTCGCCGAATTCCTCGTTGGGCACGCCGATCACCGCCACGTCGGCCACCTTGGGGTGGGTGACGAGGAGGTTCTCGACTTCCTGCGGGTAGATGTTGACGCCGCCCGAGATGATCATGAAGTGCCTGCGGTCGGTGAGGTAGAGATAGCCCTCCGCGTCGACCGAACCGACGTCGCCCAGCGTCGACCAGCCTTCCGCGCTGCGCGAATCCGCAGTCTTCCGCGGGTCGTTGTGGTACTCGAAGGCCGGCCCGTTGGCGAAATAGATGGTCCCGGTCTCGCCCGGGGGCAGCGGATGGCCCTCGTCGTCGACGATGCGCAGCTCGCCGACCAGCGCACGGCCGACGGTGCCGCGGTGCGCGAGCCATTCCTCGGAATTGCAGGCGACGAAGCCGTTGCCTTCGGTGCCCGCGTAGTACTCGTAGAGAACCGGCCCCCACCAGTCGATCATGCGCTGCTTGACTTCGACCGGGCAGGGTGCCGCGGCATGGATCGCGCAGCGCAGCGTATCGTGCCGGTAGCGCAGGCGCGCTTCGGGCGGCAGCTTGAGCATGCGCACGAACATCGTCGGCACCCACTGGCTGTGCGTGATGCCGTGGCGCTCGATCAGCGCCAGCGCCTCTTCGGCGTCGAAGTGCTCCATGATTACCGCGGTGCCGCCGAAGCGCATCACCGTCATGTTGAAGCGCAGCGGCGCGGCGTGATACAGCGGCGCGGGCGACAGGTACACCGCGTCGGGGCCGAGTCCGTAGAGCGTTGCGGCGACGTTGAGCAGCGGCGTCGGCGCGTCGATTGCCTCGTCGAGCAGCTCGGTCTTGACGCCCTTCGGCCGCCCCGTGGTGCCCGAGGAATACAGCATGTCGCGCCCGGCGCTCTCGTCGGGAATGCGCGTGGCCGGCTGGGTCGCGACGGCGCGTTCCCAGGATGCGTGCCCCGGCAGCGCGCCGCCCACCGCGTAGCGCTCGCGCACGGCCGGGGTGCGGCCGAGCAGCGCGGCGGCCTGGCCGGCGAGGCTCGCCGAGACGATCAGCAGCTTCGCACCGCAGTCGCCGATGATGTACTCGGCTTCCTGCGGCGAAAGGCGCGTGCTCATGGCGGTGAAGAACAGCCCGGCGCGCTGCGCCGCCCAGCAGATCTCGAAATAGCGCGCGTTGTTGTCGAGCAGCAGCGCGATTGCGTCGCCGCGCTTGAGGCCGAGGCCGCGGAACAGGCGCGCGCCCTGGTTGGAGCGCGCTTCGAGCTGGCCGTAGGTCACGACCTCGCCCGAGCGCGCCATCCGGTAGGCGGGCTTTTCGGGGTTGCTGCGGGCGTGATGGAAGGGGTGAAACACCGTACTTTTTGCCTCGGCCCTGTGCGAAGATTTCGGCTCGACAGCCGGCGCGCGCGACAGTGTTCAAGCCGGGACTGTCAAAGTCAAGCGGCGCACCCTTTCACCACGGCATCCTCATTCGCACCATGGCAAAAGACATCGGCCTTCTCTCTTTCGGCGCCTACATCCCGCGCGCGCGCCTGCAGCGCAAGGTGATCGCGGACGCCAACGCCTGGTTCGCGCCGGCGCTCAAGGGCCTCGCGCGCGGCGAGCGCGCGATGGCGAACTGGGACGAGGACGCGGTCACGATGGCCGTGGAGGCAGCGCGCGACTGCCTGGGCGGCATCGAGCGCGCCTCGGTCGGGGCGCTGACGCTTGCCTCGACCACCCACCCCTTCGACGACCGGCAGAATGCGGCGATCGTCGCCACTGCGCTCAACCTGAATCCCGCGCTGCGCTCGATGGACGTCGGCGGCAGCCTGCGCGCGGCGACCTCGGCGCTGGGGGCGGCGTTCGATGCCGCCGTGGGCGGCACGATGACGCTGCTCGCGGCGGGCGAGCATCGCCTGGCAAAGGCTGCGAGCACGCAGGAGATGCAGTACGGCGACGGCGCGGCGGCGCTGCTCGTCGGGCGCGGCCAGCCGGTCGCGCGGCTGCTTGCGGCGCACACCGAAACGGTGGATTTCGTGCACCAGTTCCGCGGCCGCGACCGGGCGCACGACTACGCCTGGGAAGAGCGCTGGATTCGCGACGAGGGCTACATGAAGATCGTGCCGGCAGCAGTGGCGGCGGCGCTGAAGGCGGCGGGCGTCGAGCCCGGTGCAGTCGATCATTTCTGCATGCCGTGCACGCTGGCGCGGGTCACGCCGGCGCTCGCCAAGCGCATGGGGATCGCGGACACCGCCGTGCGCGACAACCTGGCCGCGGTCTGCGGCGACACGGGTGCAGCGCATCCGCTGGTCATGCTTGCCGCGGCGCTGGAGGACGCAAAGCCGGGCCAGCGCATCCTGGTCGCCGCCTTCGGCGAGGGCTGCGACGCGCTGCTGTTCGAGGTGACCGACGCGATCAAGGGCCTTGCGGCGCGGCGCGGCGTCAAGGGGTCGCTCGCGCGGCGCAAGGAAGAGACGCAGTACCAGCGCTTCCTCGCGTTCAACGACCACATCAATCTCGAGCGCGGCATGCGCGCCGAGACCGACAAGGGCACGCCGCTCACGGTGCTGTACCGCAACCGCGACATGATCGAGGGCCTGGTGGGCGGGCGCTGCCAGAAGTGCGGCACCTTCCAGTACCCGCGCGCGCGCTATTGCGTGAACCCGGAGTGCAATGCGCTCGATTCGCAGGACCCGCAGCCCTTCTCGGACCTGTCGGGCAAGGTGATGACCTACACGGCGGATGTGCTGACCTACTGCCCCGATCCCCCCGCGTACTACGGCATGATCCAGTTCGACCAGGGTGGCCGGATGATGGCCGACTTCGCCGACATCGACGGGGGTAAACTGGAGGTCGGCCTGCCGATGCGGATGATGTTTCGTATCAAGGAAGTGGATCCCTCGCGCGGCTTCGTGCGCTATTTTTGGAAGGCGGCGCCGGCCTAAAACCGGGCGACATCGGGGTCAGACCCCTGTGGATAAGTCCGTGGGAACCTTGGTGGCGTCAGCAAGACTTATCCACAGGGGTCTGACCCCAGGGTCGCGGTGAAGGAGGCATGAAATGGCAACCGGAATCAAAGACAAGGTCGTGATCCTCGGCATGGGGTGCTCGAAGTTCGGCGAGCACTGGGACAAGAACGCCGAGCACCTGATGGTCGACGCCTTCGAGGAGGCGGTGAAGGACGCGGGCATCCAGCGCAACCAGATCGAGGCGGCCTGGTTCGGCACCGCGATCGAGGAGCAGCACGTCGGCAAGTCGGGCGTGCCGCTCGACATGACGCTGCGCCTGCCGTACATCCCGGTGACGCGCGTCGAGAACTACTGCGCGACGGGGACCGAGGCGTTCCGCGGCGCGGTGTACGCCGTGGCCTCCGGGGCCGTCGATATTGCGCTCGCGCTCGGCGTCGAGAAGCTCAAGGACACCGGCTACGGTGGCCTGCCGCAGCGCGGTCGCGGCGCGCTGCAGAGCATGACCTGGGCCAACATCTCGGCGCCCGGTTCGTTCGCCCAGCTCGCAGCGGCCTACCGCGCGAAGCACCACGTGAACAAGGAAGACCTCAAGCGCGCGATGGCGCACATCTCGGTGAAGAGCCATGACAACGGCGCGAAGAACCCGAAGGCGCATCTGCGCAACCGCATCACGGAAGAAACCGTGCTGAACGCGCCGATGATCGCGGAGCCGCTCGGCCTGTACGATTGCTGTGGCGTATCCGACGGTTCCGCCGCGGCGATCGTCACGACGCCCGACATCGCGCGCGGCCTGGGCAAGAAGGATCTGGTGGGCGTGAAAGCCCTTCAGCTCGCGGTGTCGAACGGCCAGGAGGTGCAGTTCGACCAGTGGGACGGCTCGTACTTCGCCACCACGCGCGCGGCAGCAGCGCGCGCCTACAAGGAGGCGGGCATCGGCGACCCGCGCAAGCAGGTCTCGATGTTCGAGGTGCACGACTGCTTCTCGGTGACCGAACTGGTGACCATGGAAGATCTCGGCATCTCGGCCGAAGGTCGGGCGATCAACGACGTGCTCGACGGCTTTTACGACGCCGGCGGCAAGGTGCCCTGCCAGATCGACGGCGGCCTGAAGTGTTTTGGCCATCCGATCGGCGCCTCGGGCCTGCGCATGCTCTACGAGATGTACCTGCAGCTGACCGGGCGGGCGGGTGAACGCCAGCGCTCGAGCCCGGTGTTCGGCATGACGCACAACCTCGGTGGCTTTCCGAGCCAGAACGTGTCTTCGGTGACCATCGTCGGCGCCTACGGGGCCTGAGCCGCGCGATTCGCCGGGGTCCGTCGCGCGGCGCAGCGGCCCCGGGTGCCGAAACTGCCGACCGCGGGGGCCCAACGTTTTTGACCGCTGGCCTCATAATCGCGCGATGCTGAAAATCCTGGCTGCCGTGCTGCTCGCCCTGCTGGTGGCCGGCTGCGGCAATGAGTCGACCGGCAAGACGGCCAAGCGGCAACGCCCGCCCCACCTCGTCGAGCTGTTCGAGGTCAAGTCCGGACGCCTCGTCTACACCGCGCAGCGCGCCGGCAGCCTGCGCGCGCTGCACGAGGTGAAGATCCTCAACGAGGAGGAGGGGCGGCTGACCGAGGTGGTGGTGCGCGAAGGCGACCGGGTCGCGAAAGGCGACCTGCTGGCGCGCTACGACGACCGCATCCTGCGGGCGCAGCTCGACAAGGCGGCGGCCACGCGCAAGCAGGCCGAGGTCGACTACCAGCGCAACCGGCAGATGAAGGCCAAGGGTTTCGTCAGCGACGACGCCGTCTCGCGCGCAACGACGGTGTTCGAGATCGCGCGCGCCGAAGAGCGCCTGCTCGCCGCGCGTCTCGAGAACATGACGCTCACTGCGCCATTCGACGGCGTGGTGTCAAAGCGGCTGGTCGAGCCGGGCAACGCCACGCCGCGCCACACGCATCTGCTCACGGTCATCGATCCGTCCCGGCTGATCACCGACGTGACGGTCTCCGAGCTGATCCTGCCCCAGCTCAAGCTGGGCGATCGCGCGCAGGTGCGCATTGATGCGCTGGGCGCAGCGCTGCACGAAGGCCGGATCGTGCGCATCCACCCCGCGATCGACCCGGCTTCGCGCACCGGCCACATCGAAGTCACGCTGGACCCGGCGCCGACGGGTGCCCGCGCGGGGCAGTTCTGCCGGGTGCTGCTCGAGACCGGCGTGAACGAGCAGTTGAGCGCGCCGCTCACCGCGCTGCAGCGCGACCCGAAGGGCGAGTACGTGATGGTGTACCGAAACGACGGCACCGTCGCGCGGCGCGGCGTGACGAGCGGGCTGCGCCTCGGCGATCGCGTCGAGATCCGCGCCGGCCTCAAAGCCGGCGAGCGCATCGTCGCCAAGGGCTTCATCGGCCTCAAACCGGGTCAAAAGGTGAAGCCGGTCGGTGGCGAGGCGGCTCCGGCGGACATGCCGCGCAAGGCGGCCGGCAAGGGGGGCTGAGGGCCGTGCGTCGCGGCGGCGTCGCGGTCTGGTGCATCCACCACCCGGTGAGCACGGTGATGCTCACGGCGACGGCGATCGTGCTCGGTTTCTTCGCGCTCAGTCGCCTGTCGATCGACCTGCTGCCGCAGCTGATCTACCCGCAGATCGGCGTGCGCATCCTCGAGCCGGGCGTGCCGACGAACATCATGGAAGACCAGGTGACCCGGCAGATCGAGGAGCAGCTGGCGATCACCGAGGACTCGACCGGCGTCGAATCGACGACCTCGGAGGGCTCGGCCGAGCTCGAGCTGTATTTCGATTACGGCAAGGACATCGACGTCGCGCTGCGCGACGCGAGCACGCGGCTCGACCGCGCGAAGCGCTTCCTGCCAACGACGATCGATCCGCCGATCATCTTCAAGCGCGACCCGGCGCAGATTCCGGTGATGGAGTTCGTGGTGAGCTCGCCGCTGCGCGGCATGACCGAGCTGCGCACCTGGACCGACGACGTGTTCGCGAAGTACTTCCTCAACCTGCCCGGCGTGGCCTCGGTCGAGGTCGGCGGCGGACTGGTGCGCGAGGTGCACGTGCTGCCCGACCAGCGCCGGCTCTCCGGGCTCGGCCTGTCGATCGAGGACCTCGTCACGGCGATCCAGCGCGGCAACGTCGATGCGCCGGCCGGCCGTCTGCAGATGGCCGGCCAGCAATACACCAGCCGCACCTCGGGCCGGGTGCAAAGCGTCGCCGAGCTCGGCGCACTGCCGGTCAGGCTGCCCGACGGCACTGCGGTGCCGCTCGCCGAGCTCGCCGAGGTGATCGATCGGCACGAGGACGAGCGCATCCGCGTGCGCTACAACGGCACGCCGGGCGTGCGCATCACGGTGCAGAAGCAGCCGACCGCGAACACGGTGGACGTCGCCGAGGTCGTCAACGCGCGGCTGGGCGTGCTCTACGAGCGTCAGCTGGTGCCGGAGGACGTGCGCGTCGACAAGGTTTCGGACCAGTCGGTCTACGTTCGCCATTCGCTCGACAACGCCGCGACCGCGGCGCTCACCGGCGCGCTGCTCGCGATGCTGATCGTTTACGCCTTCCTCGGCAGCGTGCGTGGCACGCTGATCATCGGTTCGGCGATTCCGATCTCGATCATGATCACCTTCGTCATCATGGCGCTCGGCGGGCTGTCGCTCAACCTGATGACGCTGGGCGGTCTTGCGCTCGGCGTCGGCATGCTGGTCGACAACACGATCGTCATGCTCGAGAACATCGAGCGGCATCAGCGCGAGGGCGAGTACGGGCTCGACGCGGCCGCCGATGCCGCGGCCGAGGTCAACAGCCCGATTATTGCGGCGACCTCGACCAACCTCGCGGCGGTGGTCCCGTTCCTGTTCATCAGCGGCCTGGTCGGGCTGCTGTTTCGAGAGCTGATCTTCACGATTTCCGCGGCGATCGTGGCCTCGCTGCTGGTCGCGGTGACGCTGGTGCCCGCGCTCGCCGCCCGCGGCCGGCCGACGCGACCCTCGGCCGTGACCCGTTTCGTGCAGCGTCTGGTCGCCGGCGCGCAGGCGATCTACGTGCCGCTCGTTTCAGCGTCCGCGCGCGTGCCCGCGCTGAGCGTGATCGTCGCGCTCGCGCTGCTCGCGGGCTTCGGCGCGCTGTTCGCGCATCTCACCGGAAAGCAGGCCTTCCTGCCGACGATGGACGACGGTCGCGTCCAGGTGCAGATCTTCGCCGACCCGGGCGGCTCGCTGGAGGAGATGGACCGCACCGTGCGCAGGCTGGAGGACATCGCCGTCGCCCAGGGCGACGTCGAAGGGATCTCGGTCGTGGCGGGCGGCTTCATCTTCGGTCGCACCCAGCGCGAGCGTCCGAACCGCAGTTCGATTGCCGTCCAGCTGGTGCCGGTGGAGGCGCGCACGCTCAGCGTCGAAGCCTGGGTGTCCGGCTACATGCGCGCCGTCGCGCGCGCCCAGATCGCCGGGGTGAAGGTCTTTGCGCGGCCGGCGGGCGTGCGCGGCCTGCGCACCACGCGCTCGGACGAGGAGGTCAGCATCCGCGTGCAGGGTCCGGACCTCGAGGTGCTCGCGCAGATCGGCGAGCGCCTCGCCGAAGGCCTGCGCGGGCGCCCCGGGCTGCGCAATGTGAAGCACACGGCCGAGGAGATACGGCAGGAGTTCGCGGTGCGGGTCGATCGCGGCCGTGCCGCCGAGCTGGGCGTCGACGTGACGCAGATCGGGCGCGCGATGAAGATCGCGCTCGACGGGATCATCGTCAGCGACTTCATCGAGAACGACCGCGCCTACGACGTGCGGGTGCGTCTGCCGCGACGCATGATCGACAGCCCGGCGGCCCTCGAGGCCGTGCTGCTGTTCAGTGCGCAAAACGACCGGCACGCGGTCTATCTGGGTGACGTCGCGCGTGTCGTGCTGGTCACCGCGCCGGCCGAGATCCGCCGCGAGAACCAGCGGCGCATTGTCGAGGTCGAGGCGGCGCTCACCGGCGAGCTGTCGCTCGGCGAGGTGGTGCGCACGCTGCGCGATGACCTGAAGGACTTCGAGCTGCCGGCGGGCTACACGCTGTACTTCAGCGGCGCCTACGAGAACCTGAAAAAGGGCAACGTCCTCGTGCTGACGCTCGCCGGGCTGGCGCTGTTTCTGGTATTCGTGGTGATGGCGGTGCAGTACGAATCGCTGCGCAACCCGATTGTCATCATGCTTGGCGTGCCTTTCGCGCTGATCGGCGTGGTGATCGGGCTGCTGGTGACCGACCTGCCGTTGTCGATGCCGGTCTGGCTCGGGGTGATCATGCTGATCGGCATCGTGGTGAACAACGCGATCGTGCTGGTCGAGTACATCGAGCTGCTGCGCCAGCGCGGCACGGCGGTCATCGAAGCGGTGGTCGGAGCGGCCCGGCTGCGGTTGCGGCCGATCCTCATGACGACGCTGACCACGGTGGTTGGCATGTCGCCGCTGGCACTCGGGCTCGGTGCAGGCTCGGAGATGCTGCAGCCGCTCGCCGTATGCATGGTTTTCGGGCTGCTGTTCTCGATGTTCGTCAGCTTGCTGCTGATCCCGTCGATCTACATCCTGCTGCAGCCACGCAGAGCGCGCGCGGCGCCGGCGACGATCGAGCCCGCCGCGCAGCCGGCGCCGCCTCAGGGCCGGTAGACGGGCCGCTCGCCCTTGATCGTGACGCGCAGGCCGCGGCGGCGCTGCGGGTAGTAGTCCCACAGCGCGTGGTGCTGTGCGCAGCGGTTGTCCCAGAACGCCACCGAGCCCGGCTGCCAGCGGAAACGGCACTGCAGTTCCGGCGTCTCGACGAGACGAAAGAGCATCTCCAGCACCGCGTCGCTCTCGTGCTTCTCGAGCTGCAGGATGCGGCGCGTGAAGATGCGGTTGACGAACAGCGCCTTGCGCCCGCTGACGGGATGCGTGCGGATGACCGGATGCTCGGCCGATGGGTAGGACGCCGCCTCTTGCATGCCATCGTAGCGCCCGCGATAGGTGGTTTCGCCGTCGTGCAGCGCCGTCATGCCCTCAAGCAGTCGCTTCATCGGCGTCGACAGCGCGTCGTAGGCGGCGTACATGCTGGCGAACAGCGTATCGCCGCCCTCCGGCGGCACCTCGAGCATGTAGAGGATGGTGCCGAGCGGCGGCTCGGGGTCGCAGGATACGTCGGAGTGCCAGTCCTCGCCGGCAATGCGCGTGCTGTTCGCGTCGGCGTAGATTTCCATGATTTCCGGGTGCCCCTCGAGCAGGCGCGGCCAGGCGGGGTGCAGATGCAGCTCGCCGAAGTGCCGGCCGAAGGCCTTCTGCTGCTCGGGCGTCAGGCGCTGGTCGCGGAAAAACAGCACGCAATGCTCGGCGAGGGCCCTGCGCAGCGCATCGATGCGGTCTTCGTCGAAAGACTGCGACAAGTCGAGGCCGATCACCTCGGCGCCGCACCGGGGTGTCGTCTTGCGCAGTTCGAGTCGAGCGGCAGCCATGCGAGATCTCCCTGTCGGGGTCTAGAGAACGGCGGAACTGCCGCCGTCGAGGTTGATGCTGGTGCCGGTGACGTAGCTCGCTGCGGCCGAAGCCAGG
>Ga0111143_1030_pt1 | contig 17800 bp, 15 predicted proteins | sample DeeMarSeWOR28_12_FD_80397 | JGI IMG/M metagenome (GOLD analysis project Ga0111143, IMG submission 80397) | Betaproteobacteria bacterium SG8_39 | reverse complement strand
CTTTTCCGGCTGGTCGGTGACGAGGACGATTTTCTGCACCCCTTCGGCAGCAACCTGGCGCGCGATCATCTCCGGCGTGAGCGGCCCGTCGTGCCGTTGCCCGCCGGTCATGGCGACCGCATCGTTGAACAGGATCTTGTAGGTGATCGGCGCCTTGGCGGCGATTGCCGCGCGGATGGCGAGGATGCCGGAATGGAAGTAGGTGCCGTCGCCCAGATTGGCAAAGACGTGCTTTTCGTTGCTGAAGGGGTACTGGCCGCACCAGGCGACGCCCTCGCCACCCATATGCGAGAACGTCGCCGTGCGGCGCTCGGGCATCCATTGCGCCATGTAATGGCAGCCGATGCCGGCGAGCGCCCGGCTGCCCTCGGGCACGTGCGTCGAGGTGTTGTGCGGGCAGCCCGAGCAGAAGTAGGGAATGCGCTGGATCGGGACCACGGTGGCGCCTGCTTTCTGTATCGCGTCTTTCGCGTCGAGAAAGGCGAGCCGCGCCTTGATTGCATCCGAGCTGTGAAAGCGTCCGATGCGCGCGGCGATAACGCGCGCGACCATCGGCGGTGAAAGCTCGCCGGTCGTCGGCAGCAGCATATTCGACTGCGGCACATCCCACTCGCCATGCGCGTCGAACTTGCCGATGATTCTCGGGCGCAGGGTGTCGGGCAGGTTGTAGAGCTGCTCCTTCAGCTGGTATTCAACGAGTTGGCGCTTCTCTTCGATGACCAGAACTTCTTCCAGCCCCTTGCAGAAATCTGCGATCGCGTTCGGCTCGAGCGGCCAGGGCATGCCGACCTTGAACAGCTTGACGCCGATCTGGGCCGCGGTGTGGCCGTCGATGCCGAGATCGTCGAGCGCCTGGCGCACGTCGTTGTAGGCCTTGCCGGTGGTGACGATGCCAAGGCGCGCGTTGGGCGAGTCCCAGATCGTGCGGTTGAGGCTGTTGGCGCGCGCGTAGGCGAGCGCAGCAAACAGCTTGTGGTGGTACAGGCGCTGCTCCTGCTCGATGAAACCGAGGAACTCCGGCCAGCGCCCGTTCAGGCCGCCCGCCGGCATGGGAAAGTCTTCGGGCAGCACGATGCGCACATGCTCGGGATCGACGTAGACGGAGGCCGAGCTCTCCACGATGTCCGTCACGCACTTGAAGCCGATCCAGCAGCCCGAGTAGCGGCTCATGGCGAAGCCATGCAGGCCGAAATCCAGGATTTCCTGCACGTTCGACGGCGACAGCACGGGCATGCCGACCGCCTTGAAGATGAAGTCCGATTGCGCCGCCTGGGTCGAGGACTTCGCGCCGTGATCGTCGCCCGCAAGCGCAATGACACCGCCGTGCTTCGATGAGCCCGCGCCATTGCCGTGGCGGAAAACATCGCCGCAGCGGTCCACGCCGGGGCCCTTGCCGTACCAGATGCCGAACACCCCGTCGTACTTCGCACCTGGAAAGAAGTCGAGCTGCTGCGTACCCCAGATCGCGGTCGCCGCGAGATCTTCGTTGATTCCCGGCTGGAAGCGGATGTGATGCTCTTCGAGGTGCTTTTTCGCGCGGCCGAGGGCCTGGTCGTAGCCGCCGAGCGGCGAGCCGCGATAGCCTGAGATGTAGCCCGCCGTATTCAGTCCGGCGGCAATATCGCGGCGGCGCTGCATGATCGGCAGCCGGATGAGCGCCTGCGTGCCCGTGAGGAACACGCGCCCGCGTTCCACGTCGTACTTGTCGTCGAGCGTTGCCCTGGCGAGGGCGGCGAGATCTACCGGAGCATTCATCGGTTGTTCTCCACGGAAACCGTATGGGGTCAGACCCCTGTGGATGGTTCGAGTTTACCGGTTTGCATATGGACAACGCCTTGCACCGAGTTATCCACAGGGGTCTGACCCCGAATATCACCCCTTGCCGAACATGGTATTCGGCAGGAAGGTCACCACGTCGGGGAAGACATACAGAAAGGCGATGACGATCAGGTCGGCCACCACGAACGGCCACACGCCCTTGAAGATGTCGCTGAGCGGTATGTCGGGCCGCACACCGTTCACCACGTAGCAGTTGAGCCCGACGGGCGGGGTGACCAGGCAGATCTCGACCAGCTTGACGATGATGACGCCGAACCAGATCGGGTCGTAGCCGAGCTTGAGCACCGCAGGATAGACGACCGGCAGCGTAAGCATCAGCATGCCGATGCCGTCGAGGAACATGCCGAGGACGAAGTAGATCGCGAGGATCGAGATGAAGATCGCGACGCGCGGGACGTCGAGCCCCACCACCCAGGCCGCGAATTCCTGCGGCAGGCCGGAATAGCCGAGAAAGCGCACGAAGATCAGGATCGAGTAGATGATCGTGAAGATCATCGCGGTGAGCTTGCCGGTCTCCATGAGGGAGTCGACGAAATTGCGCGCCGTCATCTCGCGCTTGGCGAGGGCCATGACGAAGATCACGGCAGCCCCCACCGCGCCGGTCTCGGTGGGTGTCATCCAGCCGAGATAGATGCCGCCCATGATGATGCCGACTACGAGCAGCACGCCCGAGGTCCCCTTCAACGCAACGACCTTTTCCCTCAGAGTGAAGCGCGAGGTGACTGGAGGCGCCAGCTCGGGGCTGATCATCACGCGCACGATGATCACGACGGCGTACATGACGGCCGAGATCACGCCCGGGATGAACCCGGCGAGCAGCAGCCGACCGACCGATTCCTCGACTATGATGCCGTAGATCACCAGGATCGCCGACGGTGGGATGAGGCTCGCCAGCGTGCCGGCCGCGGCCACCGAGGCCGCGGCGAGCCGGCGGTCGTAACCGGCCCGCAGCATTTCTGGAATCGCGATGCGCGCAAAGACTGCCGCGCTGGCGGTGGAAGCCCCCGACACCGCGGCAAAGCCGGCGCAGGCGAACACCGAGCCGACGCCGAGGCCCCCCGGGATGCGCGAAAGCCACTTGGTGCCGGCGTCGTAAAGTCCGCGCGTGATGCCCGCGTAATACGCCATGTAGCCGATGAGAATGAACATCGGCAGGACCGACAGCGAGAAGTGCACCGATTCGGCGTGCGGGATGACGCCCGCGATGCCGGTGCCGACTTGCCAGCCGCGCATCCAGATCAGGCCGACCAGGCCCACCGCAGCCGCGGCGAACGCGACCCGCACGCCGAGCACCACGAGGATGCCGATCGCGGCAATGCCGAGCCAGCCTGCGGTAACCGGATCGATGCTCACGGCTGCGGCGTGTCGACTTCGGCCGACACGTGATGGGAGCCCGGGGGCGGCGGCACAGCGACCGGTTCGGCCTCGGGCCGCCAGAGCAGGCGCAGGTAGCCGACCAAATTGAGCAGCAGGCGCAGCCAGAGAAAGCTCAGGCCAATCGGCGCCAGCAGCTTCGACGGCCAGGTGACGACTTCCGCGTCGATCGTCGTGTCGCCGATCTGGTAGGCACGCAGGAAGTGGTCCCAGCTGCCCTTGATGAGCAGCGCGATGACGATCATCGCGACGAACGTCGAAATGAGCTCGGTCGACCACAGCCAGCGGCCGCGCAGCTGGCTGACCGCGAGGTCCATGCGGATGTGGCCGCCCAGCCGCTGGCAATAGGCGGCGCCGAGAAAGGCGAACGCTGCCATCGAGAGCTGCACCACGTCGATGAAACCGAAGATCGACTTATTCAGCGCGGTGCGCGCGAAGACTTCCGCACACACGAACAGCATCAGCGCGAAGATGACACCCGCGCCGATGAAATTGAGGCCGTTCTCGACCCAGGCGTAAAGCCGGTCGACGCGCCCGAGCGCGCCGCCGGCTTCCCCGCTGGCCGATTGTGCGGGACTCAAGAGAGGCGTCCGCGCCCGCTACTTGCGGCTGGCGCTTTTCGCCGTCGCGACGATCAGGTCGACCAGTTCCTGCGCCGGGACGCCCTTCGCCGCGTTGTCCTTCACCCACTTGTCCCACACCGGCTTGCCTGCAATCTTCTGGAATCGATCGAGCTCCGCCTGGGTATAGGTGATGGGCTTGAGCGTTTTCTGGAAGACCGGGATCCACTTTTCGTCGGCGGCCTTGTACGCCTGCTTCAGCGCGTCGTACGCGGCCGGCTTCAGGTTCGTCACCAGCGTCTGATATTGCGGCGGCAGCGCTTTCCACGCGGTGATCGAGAACACGGTCGGGCAGTTCACGGCACCGGGGGACAGGTTCGCCGTGTACCACTTGCTGATCTCGTTCAGCTTGAACGCCGCGTGCGCGTACGAGAACGGGAACGAGGCAGCGTCAACCGTGCCGCGGTCGAGCGAGGTATAGACCTCGGCAGCGGTCACGGTCGTCGGATTGGCACCGAGTATGCGCATCGCCTCGCCCAGTCCACCCAGAGCGCGCACGCGCTTGCCTTTCCAGTCTTCGAGCTTCATCGGCGGCTCGCCGGTACCCATGAACTCGTACTGCGGCAACAGCCCCGCCATGAAAGCCATGGCATTCCACTTCGCCATTTCCTTGACGATGAAGGGATGGGCGTAAAACTTCTCGTACACCGCCTGGGCGACATCGAGGTTTTCGAGCGGCAGGAATGGCAGGTCGAGTGCGGTCATCCCGGGATTCTTTCCAGGGTGGTACGAGGCGCAGAACATCGCACCTTCGAATGCGCCCAGCTTGATGTTGTCGAGGTTCTCTCGCCCGGGCGAAAGCTGGTCGGCGTAGGCGACCTTGATCGTGAAATTGCCACCCGTTTTCGCGGCGACTTCTTTCGCCATCAGCTCGATGCCGCGTGTGAACGCTCGGCTGTTGCCCCAAACCGAATAATTCCAGGCGACTTTGGGGCCCTTGACATCCTGTGCCGGTACGGCGAGCGGCCATGCCGTGGCCGCAGCCACCGCGAGCGCGATGATCGATTTGCGCATTGTTTCCCTCCTCCAGTATTCGAATGCGAGCCGCATGATAGCCCGAGACCCCGGGGCGGGCGTACCGCACCGCGGAAGAGACGGGGCCCTCCTATGCGTGGGTCCGACCCTTGATGCGCGGTTTCAGCGGACGACGGTCGGCGCCGCTGACGCGGGCCGCAGCCGGGGTGGCCGGCAGGTCCCAGGATGGCTCGGGGCCGAAGGACTCCGCGAGGAAGTCGATGAAGGCGCGCGTTTTCGCTGCAAGGTAGCGTCGGTGCGGGTACACCGCATAGATCGCGACGTCGGTGTCGAAGGTGTAGCCGGGACAGAGCGGGACGAGCGTGCCGTCTTGGAGGTGGTCGCGGACGTCCCAGGTCGACTTCAGCGCCACGCCGAGCCCCGCGACGGCCCACTCGCGCAGTACCTCCCAGTTGTCGCAGGCGTACTGCCCTGCGACGCGGACTTCGCCCGGGCGCCCGTCCGGGTCCTTGTACTCCCAGGTCATCGAGAAGCCGTGCTCCCAGGTCGCGACCAGGCAGTTGTGGCGGGTGAGTTCCTCGGGCGTGCGCGGCGTGCCGTGGCGCTCGAGGTACGCGGGACTCGCGCAGACGACGCGCCGGTTGGGCGCGAGCTTGCGTGCGGCGAGCGAGGAGTCCTCGAGTTCGGCGATGCGTATCGCGAGGTCGTAGCCGTCCTCGACAAGGTTCACGGCCCGATCCGAGAGGTGCAGCGCCAGGCGAACGTTTGGATAGCGCTCGGCGAAGCGTGGCACCAGCGGCGCGATCTGCCGGTGGCCGAACGAGGCGGGGAGCGCGACCCTGAGGGTGCCTTGGGGAACACCGCGTCCTGCCGAGGCAGCGGCGTCGGCCTCGTCGACCTCGCCCAGGATGCGAACGCAGGCATCGTTGTACGCGGCGCCTTCGTCGGTCAGGTGAATGCGCCGCGTCGTCCGGTGCAGCAGGCGCACGCCGAGGCGCGCCTCGAGCGACGCCAGGGTGCGGCTCACCATCGCAGGTGACAGGCCAAGGTCCCGGGCGGCCCCGGACAGGCTTCCGGCGGCGACGACCTTCACGAAGGTCGTCATTTCATGAAGCGAATTCGGCATATTATTGCATTATATGCACAAGTGTTTCATGTAAACGACGTATTCTAAATTCTGGTTCAAAGCCATATCTTTGCTGCATCGCAATATTAGAGTTTTGGAGAAATCCTTGAGCAAGAACAGCAGCGGAATCAGTAACGCCCCGACAGAGTTCATCGATCTGCAGGGTGCGACATTCGAGCTCGACACGCTCGAACTGGCGCGTCGCGGTCGGCAGGAGCAGGCCCGGGTGATGGCCGAGCTGATGTCGGCTGGCGCCAAGCGGCTCGCCGAGTTCTTCAGGAAAGCCCGTCAGTCTGTCGGTGGCCTGGTGGTTGTTCGCACCGCGCACGGCCTGAAAGGGAACTAACCACTTACTTCGCGGTCTAGAACGCGAACCCGAACGCGCCCGTCGCGGTCTCCTCCTCCCTCCTCCTCCGCGGCGGGGTTTCGTCCCGCTCCGCACTTCGGTGCGGAGCGGGACCGCGCCTAATCCTCAAGACCTAAGCGTCCAACCAGTTGGCGAGCGCGAAGCCGACCTCGTAGGGCCGTTCCAGCGGGCTGAAATGTCCCGCACTCGGTACGGCGACGAGCTTCGCGCCGGGAATGGCGGCGGCCATCTCCTCGTGACGGTCGAGCGGGGTCAGCAGGTCGTGCGCCCCGCACAGGACGAGCGTCGGGCAGCGGATGGTGGGCAGTGTCGGGCGCGAATCGATGCGCTCCAAGATGGCGCGTTGCTGTCGCAGGAATGCCTCGGCGCCCACTGTGCGCGCCATGTCCCGGTGCAACGCAACCAGCGTCGGATCGACCACTTCCACCGAGTCGAACACCACCGGGATCAGGCGCTCGGCGACCTCCTGAAAGCGCCCCGCTTGCGCCAGCTCGATCAGTGCTCGACGCCGATCGATCGCTTCGAGGGTGTCGGCGCGCGCCTGGGTGTCGATGAGCGCGAGCCGCTCGATGCGCTCGGGTGCCCTGCGCATGATCTCGAACGCGACGTATCCGCCGAGCGAGTGTCCGGCGAGGGCGAAGCGTTCCCAGGGCGCATCGGTCAGCACGCGCGCGGCCATGGCGGCAATCGAATCGTCCGCGGTCAGATCGGCGATCCAGGGCTCGATGCGCCCGTCCAGGCGCCGAATCACCGGTTCCCAGAGTGCGTCGGTCGTGAGCGGCCCCGGCAGGAAGGCGATCGGGGCTTTCACGCGCGGCTCACGCGCCGACGTCGGCGATCTCGCGCCACATCTCGCGGTCGCGCTGCGCCGTCCAGATACGCGGATGCTTGATGCCGCGGGCCTCGTCGTAGGCTCGCGAGACGTCGAACGGCATGCAGTGCTCGTAGATCGGGTAGGCGCCGTAGCGCGGGTCCATGCGCCGGCGCGCCATTGCAAACACCTGCTGCAACGACCGCCGCTTGCGAACCCCGAGGCGCGCAACGGAGTACAGTCCCCGTACGAAGTCCTGCGTGAAGCGGATCGCCTTCGCGCATTGGGCAGGCGTGGTCAGCGCGGGACCGCGCCCGGGGACCAGCGCCCGGGGCTTCAGCGCGCGCAGCCTGTCGAGCGTGTTGGGCCATTCCTCGAGGTGCGCGTCGCCGGTGTAGATGCCGGCCTCGTACTCCACCAGGTCGCCCGAGAACAGCACCCGCTGGGACGGCACCCAGACGATCGTGTCGCCGCCGGTATGGCCGGGACCCGGCTGGATGATCCTGACCTCGAGGCGGCCCAACATCACCGTCATCTCGCTGCGGAAGGTGAGCGTCGGCCAGGTCAACCCGGGAATCGATTCCTTGCCGCGGAACAGGCGTGGAAAGCGGCCGATCTCGCTCGCCATGTCCTGCCGGCCGCGCTCGCGGATCAGGCCGAGCGTTGCCTGGCTGGCGATGATCTCGCGCGCCCGGTAGGCCGAGGCGCCGAGCACGCGCACCGCGTGATAGTGCGACAGCACGACGTACTTGATCGGCTTCGAGGTGACGCGGCGGATGCGCCTGATCACTTCGCGCGCCATCACCGGCGTGGCCTGCGCATCAATCACCATCACACCGTCGTCGCCGACGATGACCCCGGTGTTCGGGTCCCCCTCGGCGGTGAACGCGTAGCAGTTCGCCGAGAGCTTGCGGAAAGAGATTTTCTTGGCCTTGAGGTCGGCCTGCGAGGCGAAGGTTTTGGGCACGCGGAATCCGGAAGGAAAGCAGCGGCCGGATCGTACCCTGAGCCGCGCACCCTCCGGAAGGGGAATTGCCGCGCGCGCGACTCAGTCCGCGCTCAGGCGCTCGAGGCGGTAGCCGTAGTTGTAGATCGGCACGATCCGGTAGCCGGACTCGGGTTGCAGATCGAGCTTTTTGCGTACCTGGCTGACATGCGTGTCCACCGTACGGGTGGCGAGATCGCCCATTCGCCCCCAAACCGTCTCCTGCAGATAGCCGCGCGAGAGCAGCCGGCCGATATTGCGGAAGAACGTCGCAGCGAGATCGAATTCCTTCGGCGTGAGATCGACGCGCGCGTCGCCGCGGCGGATCTCGCCCTTGGCCAGGTCGATCGCGAACGGCGGCGCGTCAATTATCTTCTCCTCGGCCGCCGGATAGGCGCGGCGCAGGAGGGCGTTCACACGGGCGTTGAGCTCGTGGTTGCGCACCGGCTTGATCATGTAGTCGTCGGCGCCGGCCTCGAGCGCGAACACGATGTCTTCCTCGGCGTCGCGCACCGTGACGAACAGCACCGGAACCGCCTTCGAAACGTGCTCGCGGACCCAGCGCAGCACTTCGGTGCCCTGGACGTCCGGTACCTGCCAGTCGAGCAGGTAGAGATCGAAGCTCTCGCGCGAGGACTCGCGCATGATCTCGCGCCCGGCGAGGTAGCCGTGCACGTCGTGCCCACGGTCGGTCAGCCAGCGTTTGAGCAGCGCAAGCTGGTCAGGGTCATCTTCGAGGATGGCAATGCGCACGCGGTTTTCCCGTTTTTCAGTGACGTTCTTCGACCATCTGGCCCGCCCGGCGGGTCCCAGGGCCGTGACGCTGACGAATTCTTACACTATCGGGGCGCGGAGCAAAGCGGGTTCACCGGGGCGCCCCCGTTCAATGTCGGACGCCGACGACGGATCGCAGGCGACGCAGGAAGGCTCTCGCGGGCAGTGGCAGGATGCCCGCGGTCGAAGGTTCTTGTGCCAGATCGGCAATCGCCGGGCCCGCGAGGTAGCGGACGATTGCTCGGGCGGTTTTCAGACGGTCATCGGAGACGCGGATCGACCAGCGGAAATGCGCCATCGCACCCGGGAGCGGAGCATCGGTTTGGAGGGCGGCTCGGATCTGCTCAACGGCGCCCGCCAGGCGTGGCGTGAGCCGCGCCTCGGCTTGGGGTGGAACGGAAAGCCCGATTTCCGGCACGTCCAGCGCTTCGGCGGTCTCGGCGCAGCAGTCGATCACCAGCGCGAGCGCGACGCGAACGACGTTCAGTCCGCCGTGTCGTGAAGCCACGGCCTTGATGTGGGCCCAGTCCATCTCCGGGTGCCGACGCAGAATGCGCGCGACATCGCCGATCCATTTCATCCCGCGCCCGCAGGACTTCATGCCATCGCAGATGTGTATGAGCAGCAGTTCTTCAGGTGCAGGCCAGGCGATGCGGTGCCCGGCGAGCGTGAGCGTCTGCTGCCGCGCTTCGATGTCATGTAGCGAACAGGGTGTCGGAAACCAGGCGGGGGCCACGCGACAGTGCAACTCGATGAGCAGCCCGTCGACGGGCCTCAGGAGCGGCCATTCCGGCGAGACGCGGTCCATGCTCGGGTAGTCGAGCGCGTGGATCGGCAGCACCGACTGGTAGCCGAGCGGTGCAAGTGCGCGTGTTGCGGGGAACAGGTGCTCGGTGCGCACGAGAAAATCGAGATCGCCCATCTCGCGCAACCCCGGTGCGGCGCCGAGCACGTGCTCCAACACCGGGCCCTTGAAGGGTATCGCCGGCACGCCTACGGCGGCGAGGGCGTCCAGGATGGTCAGCAGTTCGCCGGTGAGCAGGCGCGCGCGGCCTTCGTTGGCCCGCGCCGCGGATATGCATGCGTCCAGTTCGTCAGGCGCGGATCCCGCCAAGCCGCGCGCGACGAGAGGACGCACACCGAACGCGGCCGCGACGGCGCGCAAACGTACCCAGTCGATCGAGTCTGCAGGGCCGAGATCCACAAACGGGCCGGAGCCTGCGGCATCGGGCGCGAGCGTGCAGGCGAGCACGATCCGCTGCTCGAGGTCGAAGTTGATCGACGTGTTCATCCCGCGTCTTCCTTGCGCCATCGGCCGGTCGGCAGAGCAAGCGTAGCAGCGCGCCCGCACGTTGCCCGCGCCGATGCACCGCACGAGTCGCCGGGACCCTGTTAGAGGAAGCTTTTCTTTCCCATCCCGCCGCCGCCCATCATTCCACCGCCTTTCTGCTGCGTGATGACCCGGACGTCGCCAAAGGTTGTCAGGCGCGGCGGGACGTAACGCTTTCGCGGAGTGGACTTCGGTGCGGGGTCAGTGGGCTTCACGCCCAAAGTTTATCTTTGCGTCCTGTCGCCTGGTCAACCCGGTTTCACACGCGCATGCGTCGCGTGTCGGTCAGATTGCCGCCGGGGACGCGTCGAGCGAAGCTCGACTATTCGCCGTACTTACCCGACACGCCGGCCGCGAAATCTAAGCCTTCGTGCACCGAGCGGAACCGTTCGGGAAATGTCTCGACGAGGGCGTCGGCAATTTCGGCAAGCGTCATCGAGCCCGCCATTCGCTCTAACACGAACTGCGCGATTTTTCCCTCGCGAGCCAGAGTGGGGCGGTGGTGTGCCGCGCGCCTGGCGAGCGACGCAGCTGATATCGGCTCGGCCGCAAACGAAGACTGACGGAAGCGGTGTTCGTTGCAGTGCGTTTCCCAAGTCCAAACGTAGTCTTCACCCACCAGGTCGGCACGCAGGGCCACCTCAATGCGTGCGCCTTTCTCGACTTCCATCGGGCGCGGCCAGGGAAGGAAAAGTTGTCCATAGACATTCTTGGGGCGGCCCGGGGCGTTCGAGATCCTTGCTTCCGGTAGAAGCTCGGTCTCAAACCAGAGCAGTAGGCCATCCGCGGTCCCGGCACGTCTCGCTTCGAGTACGAACTGCTCGCGGACATTTGCAGAGGAAACCGATGAATAGTCGATTGACGTCCACGCCACCGGCGCGCTCAGCAGTTGTCTCGGCTTTAAGCGGACGCCGCACGGCGCGTTCTCGACGTAGCGTGCCGCGGGAGACAGGTCGAGCCCTTCGGGACGCGATTGCCACGGCGCGAGCCTCGCGCGGTAAGGCGCGTCGGCTGCGGCGAGGGAACAGAACACCGTGTCCCTGCGCGGAATGATCCGCCCCTCGGGCTTGAGGAGTCTCTCGCGGGCGTCGATCACGTCCGGGATGTGCGTCGAACACCAGGGGAGCGCGCCGCGCATGTCCTCGACGATCAGATCGACGCGCTCGGGCAGCGTCGCGTCGGTGGAGCGTTTTTGGATGCACACGATCCGGTCGGCAAGGCCATTCTTGACCGCGGTCTCACGCGCAACCTGCAATGCATCCGAGGGCTCGATGGCATACACGCGCTTCGCGCCGTACCGGCAGGCGAGCAGGGCGATGATGCCCGTGCCAGCGCCGAGGTCGAGGACTACCGTGTTTCCATCAATCGTTGCCGCAAGTGCCTTGCGAAACGCGTCCATGCGCGCTTCGTCGTCGATCATGCGACCGAAATCAGTGACGCTGTACATCGATCAGGTCTGACCTTGTCCAAGCAACACGTAGTCCGCCAGAATTGCTTCGCAGGTTTCTTGCAGATCGGGCAATGCGTCTTTGCGCGTGATTCGTCTGACGGGCACCGATGCCGCTAACTCTGAAAGCAGGACGAAGTCGCGACGGCTCTGTTCGCGTTCGGTAACGCGGGTTACGTACTTGTTCGCAAACAGCGGCAGTACTGCCTCGATATCCCGCAGGGGTTCGATTCGCAGCGTCGCCTCGGGGGCACGATCGGCCAGGCTATAGACGGCGCCCACCGGAAGCGGCGATTCCTGAAACAGGTTCGCGTCGGCGAGATCCAAGTACCGCTTGTCCCATGTCGCGACTTGTCTGGGCAGCGCTTCCCGATCACCCCACAGATATCCCACCGACTCTGGCCAAAGGCCGATCCGCGGCATGCCGGGTCTCGCCACGAAAAGACGATCGGCCTTTTCGACAACCAGAATGTCATCGCTGAGCACCCTGCAGTTCATGCGAGCGAATGCCGCTGCGAGCGTCGACTTGCCTGATTCGGCCCCACCCACGAACACGAGTGCTTTGCCGTCATGGGCTATCGCGCTGGCGTGCAGACAGGTGAGCCCACGCAGATAGAGCAACAGACCAAAGACTGGGGCAACGAGGTAGGCTGCGGCATCGTCCGCGGTCAAGGGTGGTACCCATGACGCGTGCACTTCCGACGCGCTTCGATTGAGGACGAAGGCTGTTCCGTCGTGATAACGCATGCGCAGCCATCGGCCGTCGAGATGTCGATCGATAACGAGCATTGGCGTACCCTCGGCATCGACCGTGGCGCTTTGGTAAAGCGTCCTCCATTCCGCGAGCTCGCGCGGCGCTGTCCGCGAGAAAGAGACGCGGACTTGGCAGGAAAGGCGGCTCGACGTTGGCTTGAGACCGGGGATCGGATGATCTATCTCAAAGCCCAGACCAAATAGTTGGTGCTCCAAAATCTACTGGCCAGACGGCGTGGGTTAGGTCGTTCGCGGTCGATCGATGTATTTTAACTATGACGTTTTGTTCGTCTTTCCGCCACCCCCGTCGGGCTTTGTGGAGGTATCTGACACAGCCTTCGTAATTGCCGTCGCATCACCGTAGCGCACCAGCCTCGGCGGTTGGTAGGGCGGGCGATCGCGTGCAGCCGGGATTCCGTCCATAAGCGTGGCAGAGCGAGTCGCTGATTCGTCTTTTGGAGTTAGTGACATGATCGTGTGGTCCAGGATAGAAAACGACACCCAGCGGAAATACGGTGGCTGCGCCTACTGGAAAATGATACGCCCCGATTCCGGGGATGGCGAAACAGGAGCGCCATGCGTGGCTCGGTTCGCCTCGGGTTTCAGCCCATCGCGCTGCCGTCAGTCATGCCGACATCGGCAGGCTCACGAGCAATCGGCAGCGGGTCGCCGCTCATCTGTGGTCACGCCGATGCGCGCCCCTGCCCAACGGCAGCCGTTGTTTCCCGGCCCGCTTTTGTATTGCCGAGGATGTTATGTCGTTGGGCCGTCGCCAGCCACGCTATGAACGAAAGGCCCAACAGACGGGCTCCGAATGAGCCCCCCTCGCGCAGCGCGTCTTTCCAGTCAAAAAGGCGATCCGTCGCGACGTAATCCGATCCCGCTGTATGCCCTGCGACCACGCGCGGAACATAGATGGACTTAGTGCGCAAGGCTGCCTCGGTCGGATCACCAGAAAGCGGCGTTTTGGGACGGTAAGCAAGCTGGTCGGGGAGCATTCCGCGAGCTGCTTCGCGAAATAGGTGCTTATCCCTGCACCAGGGAATCGCTGGAGCGCGCGCGAGCCAGGCGATGACGCGAGCGTCCATGAGCGGGTGAACCGTTTCGATCGGGAATCCGATCCATCCTGCGTCGTAGCCTTCGAACGCCCGGGCCCATGGCACGCAATTAAGGTATCGCTGCCGCGAGTCCTCACGGAGCGCCCGCGCTTGAGCGTAGCGCGAATGTGCCCAGCGCTCCCGGAGCCCGGCGCGCCGAACGAAGTCCGGCGCGAGCCAATCGGGCAGTGCACCGGGGCGCAATCGACGGCGCAGACGGACGAGCGCTGTGCGCGCGCCAACTGGTGGCAGGCCCTTTTCTTTCCGGACGTACCAGGCCATGTCACTCAGCAACCGCGCCCATTGCCCGCCTCGACTCAGGCGGCGCCAATAACCGGGCAGCCAGGCGCGCAGCGGCTCGTCGCCCTCCCAGCCGGTGAGCGCCAATGGGGCGGCCCGCGCGACCTCGCCCATCCCGCGGACGTAGCGTCCCCACGCTGGATCGTTCGTTGGTTCCGGCGGGCGCCAAGCGCGGCACTCCGCCCAATCGAAGGGGGTGAACGCGTCGCCACTCTGCAGTCGCAACTCGAGACCCAGGTGCTCGGCGGCCGCACGTGCATAGATCTCCTCGTCGTCGGCGATCAGCTCCCGGAACACGGTCGTGAACGGCGTAATCTGCCAGTGACGGTCTTGCTCGCGCATGGCCTTGACCGCCGACGCCGTCACGAGCGTGGAGTCGAGCCCGCCGCTCATGAACACCGACACCCGCCGGGTGCGCAGGCGGTCGCGCGTCGCGTTCAGCAATCGAAACCTGAATTCCTCGACCAGTGCCTCGGGATCCGAATCGTCGATTTCCGCCTCCTCAGTCATCTCCCAGTAGCGCTGCACGTCGACAGCATTGCGTGAGGCGATCAAGCGATGCGCGCGAGGAATACGTCGTATGTCGGCGTAGACGGTGCGGTCGAGGTCGACATACCGCCCGAAAAGAAGGAAGTCGCCGACCGCGATGTCGTCGAGCCTTTCCGACACCGACGGCAGCAGCCGTACGCAGTCGAGCGTGTTGGAGAACGCGAACGAGTTCCCGACGCGCGCGTAATAGAACGGCCGGATACCAAAGTGATCGACCGAGCAGAAGAGACGCCGCTCGCGCGCATCCCAGATCGCGAAGGTGAAATCGCCGATGACATGCTCGAGACAGCGCTCGCCCCAGGCTTGGTACGCGTGCAGCAGCAACTCGGCATCCGACGCGCCCTTCGCCACCTGACGTCCCCGACCGCACAGCGCGGCGATCAGCTCAGCCTGCGCATCGACACGTGCGTGCGCGGTAATCCACACCTTGCCATCAAGGCTCAGTGGCTGCGGCGCCGGGGCGTCGTCATCGTTCAACTTGAACAAGGTGTGAACGAAGCCGACATTGCCCTCGCACCAGACGCTGCGTCCGTGCGGGCCGCGGAAGGCCTGGAAGTCGGCCATCTTCTCGAGAAGCGCCCGATCGACGGGGCCGCCGTCGAGCCGGACGATGCCGGCGATCCCGCTCACGCCTCGGCAGGAAATACGGAAAGCAGGCTGTAGCGCGCGAGTTCCGGCTCGTCGAACACCGGAGCACCTTCGTGCAATACCCAGGCATGCGCTTCGAGTGTGCTGCCGGATTCCTTTGCCACCCCGATACACAATTGCCCAGTCATCCCCGCGCGCGCCATCAGCGCCTGCAGTGCGAGCGCACGCGCCAGGCAGCGCGTGCCGGGTACGCGAGGTGCAGCGGCAAGGACGGCCCAGCGCAAGTCATCGAGCGATGCGCCGGCAAGCGGTCGACGTGAGCCTTGCGAGGACAGGCGCTGCAGGGTCTGCAGCGGCAGGAAGGCGAGACCGATCCGGTGCAGGATCAGCCAGGCGAGGGCGGCGTGAAGCAGGCGTTTGCGGCGGGCGGGGAGGCGCAGGTACCTGTCAAAGGTCGACATGCTCGATCAGACCCGCATCGCGCAGGTCGGCGAGCACGCGCAGCAGATCTTGTTCGGCGGTGTTCGCATCGACATCGAACTCTTCGACCAGTGCCGCGCGCATATCATTCACGCGCACCGGCTCTTGCATCAGGTTCCAAAGGAAGGTGCCCGTGTCATTTAACCCGTAATACACGCCGCAGTCGAGTTCCAGAATGGCGACTTCGTCGCCGAGGCGGCTGTAGACTTGGTTCGAGGAAACACGTACGACGCTGTCAGGGCCAAGGGGCTTGGTTGGGGCCATGACGATTCTCCTTTGTCTTTCTCTGCGGCAGGTTCGATACGCAAGCATGAGAGCGCACTTGCGGCCGCCGCACAACCGGTAAGCGACGGTTGTTATGGGAAAATTTCAGGCTAGCAGACATTCTTTCACATGAAACTAATCCTTTTGGGTGGGGGCACGATCGCGCGACTGGTGCTCGAGCACCTGAAGCGTGGTGCACTCGACGGCGTGGAAGTAGTCGCCGTAGTGGGCCGCAGCGAAAGCTCGCGTGGTGCGACGCTTGCGCGCGAGTTCGGCGTGCCGTTCGTCGTCGGCATCGAGGCGGCGCTTAAAAAAAGGGCCGACGTCGTGCTGGAAGCGGCGTCGCACGACGCGGTGCGCGAACATCTGGTGCCGATGCTCGAACGCGGGCTGTCGGTGATCGTGCTCTCGGCGGGCGCGCTCGGCGATGACGCGCTGCGCGCGGCGGCGGAGTCGGCGGCGGCGCGCGGCGGAGGGCTGCTCTACGTGCCCTCGGGCGGCATCGGCGGCCTGGATGCGCTCAAGGGCGCCTGCGCGGCCGGGGTGGACGCGGTTTCTATCCGCGTCGCGAAGCCGCCGGTGGCCTGGAAAGGGATCCCCTTCGTCGAAGGGCTCGGGGTCGATCTGGACGCCCTGCGCGAGCCGAAGGTCCTCTTTTCGGGGCCCGCGCGGGAAGGGGTGCCCCACTTCCCGCAGAATGTGAACATCGCCGCGGTGCTGTCCCTGGCGGGGATCGGCTTCGACCGGACGCGGCTAGAAGTCGTTGCCGATCCGGGGCTTACGTTCAACACGCACACCATCAGCGTGGCGGGGCGGACAGGGCGATTCCAGGTCGTTCTGGAGAATGTGCCGTCCCCGGAGAACCCGAAGACCGCGTGGCTGGCCTGCTACTCGGCACTCGCGGCGGTCAAGGCACTGGGCGCGCGAGGGGTGCGCTACGGCACGTGATCGAAGGCCCCAGGCACCAAAGTTGCTTGACCAAGCACCGGAATCCTTAGAGAATTTCGGGTTCCGCCGGAGGGGTGCCCGAGCGGCTAAAGGGGGCAGACTGTAAATCTGTTGGCCTTCGCGCCTACGTTGGTTCGAATCCAACCCCCTCCACCACCTGATGCGCGAAAGCGGCGGGCGGCGGGGGTTCGAGCAACGCGGCAGGAGCGCGGGTGACTGGGGACGCAGGCGGGTGTAGCTCAATGGTAGAGCAGAAGCCTTCCAAGCTTACGACGAGGGTTCGATTCCCTTCACCCGCTCCACGCAACCGCGCGCGGGATCGACGGCGTGTAGCAGCAGCAAACGTGGCGCAACAGCAGGTTCATCGAATTTGGCCCATGTAGCTCAGTGGTAGAGCACTCCCTTGGTAAGGGAGAGGTCACGCGTTCAATCCGCGTCATGGGCACCAGGGAACACACAGCGACGAGGCAGCAGCGAAATGGCAAAGAGCAAATTTGAGCGTACCAAGCCGCACGTAAACGTGGGCACGATTGGTCACGTCGATCACGGCAAGACGACGCTGACGGCGGCGATGACGAGCATTCTGTCGAAGAAGTTTGGCGGGGAGGCGAAGAGCTACGAGCAGATCGACTCGGCGCCGGAAGAGAAGGCGCGCGGCATCACGATCAACACGGCGCACGTGGAGTACGAGACGGAGAAGCGCCACTACGCGCACGTGGACTGCCCGGGTCACGCGGACTACATCAAGAACATGATCACGGGTGCGGCGCAGATGGACGGTGCGATTTTGGTGGTTTCGGCTGCCGACGGGCCGATGCCGCAAACGCGCGAGCACATTTTGCTGGCGCGCCAGGTCGGGGTGCCCTACATCGTGGCGTACCTGAACAAGGCCGACATGGTCGATGACAAGGAGCTGCTCGACCTGGTGGAGATGGAGGTTCGCGAACTGCTGTCGAAGTACGATTTTCCTGGGGACAAGACGCCGATCGTGATTGGCTCTGCGCTCAAGGCGCTGGAGGGCGATCAGTGCGAGATTGGCGAGCCCTCGATTTACAAGCTGGCCGATGCGCTGGATGCCTACATTCCGACGCCGGAGCGCGCGATCGACGGGGCGTTCCTGATGCCGGTGGAGGACGTGTTCTCGATCTCGGGTCGGGGCACGGTGGTCACCGG
>Ga0111143_1036_pt1 | contig 18960 bp, 20 predicted proteins | sample DeeMarSeWOR28_12_FD_80397 | JGI IMG/M metagenome (GOLD analysis project Ga0111143, IMG submission 80397) | Betaproteobacteria bacterium SG8_39 | reverse complement strand
CGAGTTGGCGACGGGCGTCGAGCGCCAGCAGGTGCGCGGGGATCACGCTCCCGCGGCGCAGCAGCGCGAGCACCTCGGCAGGCAGGTCAGTCCAGCGTTGCGGCATCGTCGGGCGGGGCGCGCCGGCCCGTGCGGCGCGGTCGCGTAATCAGGAAGTAACTGTTTGGTTAATGTGGCGGACAGCCCTAAGCTAACGTGGTCACCGTCGTGCGTCAACGCACCGCGCCGACGCTCGATGATGCCGGCGACGTGACCGGCACTAGGTTCCCGGCGGCGCCGACGACCCCAGGAAGCGCCGCCAGAGCCCGCCGAGCCATCGACGCAGTCGCGCCTGCCAGCCCCGCGCAGGCGACGCCTGGGCGGGCATGTCGGTCCGCGCCTCGCCCGACCCGCCCGCACCGAAGCGCTGCTCGAGGCTGTCGGCGAACTGCGCGGCCCGCTCGGTCGCCCTGCGATCGAACAGGCGATCGACGACCGGCTTGAGCGGCCCTTCGCCCCTCACCTTGAACAGCGAGCGCAGCTCGGTCCCCGATGCGGTTTCCTGCAGCGCGACGTCGATTGCCATGGTCAGGTGTTCGGCCTTCGCGACCGCATGCAGGCTGCGCGGCGGATCCTCGGATTCGATTCGCGCCGTGAGATCCACGATCAAGGGCACGACGCCGACTTTCTCCTTCACCGTCAGCTCGACCGTCCGATCATCGACCCGGTTGATGCGCTCGACGCCGGGGATGCAGGTGCAGAGGGACTCGAAATCGCGGATGAAGCGCCACAGTTCGCCGGGTGAGGCGTTGACCGCGAACGTCACCTCGCGCTCAGGCATCAGTCCCACCACCGCGTGAGCCTGAAATCCTCGGCAATCACGCCGGCCGCGTTGTGCCCCGCCCCGGCATGCACGCCACCGCCCGGATGACAGTAGCCGCCGCACATATAGAGGCCGTCGACCGGGGTCCGGTAGTCGGACCAGCCGGCGAAGGGCCTGAAATACCCCATCTGGTCGGGTGTCATGTCGCCCACCACATCGACGCCGTTGACGAGGTTGTCGTTCAGCCGCTCGGTGTCGCTGGGATCCTGGATCGTCATGGCGAGGATCTTGTCGCGCGAGATGTTCGGCGCGTACGACCGCCAGAGGTCCAGCAGATGCGCGGCGTACGCGTCCCTCTGGTCCTGCCATCCCCCCGTCACGCCATAGGGCGCGTACTGCCAGACCACCGCGGTATGTCTGCCCTGCGGCGCCTGCGAGGGGTCGAACAGGGTCGGCACCGTCACCTGCAGCATCTCCTTGCGCGGCGCCCGCCCTTGCGCGATTTCCTGATAGGCACGCACCTGCTCGTCCATGCTGGCGCCGAACATCTCCTGGCTGAACGCCGTGTTCACCGCTGGATTGTCGGCGGCCGCGCGGTACTGCGGCGGCTCGGACAAAGCCAGGTGCAGCACGAACAGCGATCGCCCGCGCGAATGATAGTTCTTGACCCGCGTGGCGAAGGACGCGGGCAGAGCCGCCTCCCCCACCATCCCGAGGAAGCTCTTTTTCGGCTCGACGTTGGTAATCACCGCCTGCGCAGCGTCGATCCGCGTGCCGTCATTCAGTTCGACGCCGATCGCCCGGTTTCCCTGCAGGCGGATGCGCTTCACCTCGGCGCCGGTGCGAACGACGCCGCCGTGCGCCTCGACGACGCTGCGCAGCCCCTGGGCGAGCTGCTGCGAGCCGCCCACGCAGATCGGCGCCTCGGCTCTCAGGATGCGGAACAGGCAGATCCAGCCCTGCCCGAACTGATCCGGGGCGAACCCCAGCACGGTGAGCCGCGAGAGGAAATGGACCCTCACCGCCTCGCTCTCGAACAACTCGCCGAGCAGCTGCACCGGCGTGCTCGCCTGCCACTGCAGGAGCGTCCTGCCTTCCTCGGACTTCTCCAATTCAGCCGTCTGCAGCGACGGCGGCAGCGGGGGCGAATACATCAGCGGCAGGTAGGTCGACTCGATGAACTCGCCGTAGTCCTCGACCAGCTGCGTATAGGTCCGGGCGTCCCGCGCCGAGAACCGGCCCAGCTCGGCGGCCATCCGCTCCGCCTCGCGATGCATCACGATGCTGCTGTGGTCGGGGAAGATCGTGCCGCGCAGGTACGGCGGATAGACGTAGCGCACGCCATGGCGTTCGAGCTCGAGGTCGCGGTAGACCGGGCTGCTCGGGATGTTGGTATGAACCACCGAGCAGACGTTGTGCTTGAAGCCCGGCAGCGTGACTTCCTCGGTGTGGCAGCCGCCGCCCACGCGCGGACTGCGTTCCAGGACCAGGACCTTGACGCCCGCCTTCGCCAGATACGCGGCGCAGGCGAGGCCGTTGTGCCCGGCACCGATGACGATGAAATCGTAGCTCACGACAGTCTCCTCCGATCCGTCGCCGCCGCAGCCAGGGCTGCCCGGCGAGTCTTAACTGTCTGGTTAATGCGGGCCGCCCCGAACGCGCGTAAGCTAGCGTGGCCGACGCGCATGCGTCAATCAAGTCGACGCCGCGCGAACGTTGACACCGTGAATTGCGGGTCGCTACCATCGCCGCGCCAATCGTCAAGGAGGACGGTCACATGATTCAGCGCATTTCGTTCGTCGCAGGGCTGCTCGCCCTCGCGCTCGCCGCCGCGCCCGCCGCGGCGCAGCAGAAGCTCGATTTCATCCTCAACTGGGTGCCGGGCGGCGACCACTCGCCGTACTACTTCGCAAAGAAGATGGGCTGGTACGACAAGGAAGGCATCGAGCTCAATCTCGAGCCCGGCAAGGGCTCGTCGCTCGCCGTGCAGAAGGTCGGCGCCGGGGCGAACCCGATCGGTCTCGCCGACATGGGCACGGCGCTGGTCGGCAAGGGCAAGGGTGCCAACGTGGTCGGCGTGTTCAACGTCTACGCCAATTCGCCGCAGGGCCTGTACTGGCTGAAGAGCTCCGGCATCAAGGGCATCAAGGACTTCCCCGGCAAGAAGATCGGCAACCCCGCGGCCGACGCGGCGCGCGCAATGTGGCCGGCGATCGCCAAGGCGAACGGCATCGACCCGAAGTCGGTCACCTGGGTGAACGTTGCCGCCAACGCGAAGATCGGCGCGCTGAAGTCGAAGTCCGTCGACATCACCACGTCGTTCTACAACATCCACCACATTTTCCAGCGCGAGCTCGGCGACGACATGGGCTTCGTCGCCTGGCGCGACATCGGACTGAACCCCTACGGCAACTCGGTGATCGTGAACGCCGACTTCCTCGCCAAGAACAAGGCGCTGATCGGCAAGTTCGTCAAGGTCACGCAGAAGGCCTTCGCCGCCTGCGTCAAGGATCCCAAGCCCTGCGTGCAGGCGCTGGTCGACGCGAACGGCGCGCTCAAGTTCGACAACGAGCTGACCAACTGGGGTCTGGTCGAAGTGCTGATGGACGACAAGTTCTCGCGCGAAGTCGCCCTCGGCTGGCACGATCCGAAGCGCATGGCCGCCGACTATGAGCTGGTGAAGACCTACGTCGGGATCGAGAAACCCTTCGACGTAAGCTCGATCTATACCAACGCGTTTCTCGACAAGTCGGTCAAGATGGCGAAGTAGGGCCCGCGCGTCGCGCGCCTAGGCGATGCGGTAGATCCGCGCGGCGTTGTCGTGGAACAGCGCGCGGCGCTCGGCGTCGGGCCGATCGGCGACGATCGCCTTGAAGCCCGTCATGATCGTGTCGTAGGGCGCGACCAGGCCGTCCACCGGGTAGTTGCTCGCGAACATGCAGCGCTCGACGCCGAACGTGGCGATGATCTCGCGCACGATCGGCGCGTTGTCCTCGATGCGCCAGGCCCGGCCCGGCAGGCCGAGGCCCGAAATCTTCACCGCGACGTTCGCGCAGCCGGCGAAGGCCTGCATCGCGGCGCCCCAGCCGGCGAGGCCCGCGCGGCTGCGGTCCGCCGGCAGCCCGCTGTGATTGAGCACGATCAGGGTACGCGGAAAGTCATGCGCCAGGTCGACCGCCTCGGCCAGATGCCACCACGGCGTCTGCAGCTCGAAATGCAGGCCGTGGCGTTCGAGCAGCGCGTAGCCTGCGCGCCAGCGGGCGTCGCCCATCGAGCCCTGCGCGCCGGGCACCACGGCAGCGGGCGAGGCCGCTGCGCGCGGCTTGTGGCGCACGCCGCGCACCAGGGGAAAGGCGGCCTGCGCCGCAAGCACCTCGGCCGCGTCGGCGCGATCGAGCCAGGCCTGCGCGACGATCGCGTTGGGAATGCCGTGTGCGTCGGCGAGCGCGCTCACCCAGCGGGTCTCGCCGATCGGGTCCTGCGGGTCCCACTCGGCCTCGACGTAGACGGTCTTCACCACGCGGTGCGCGCCGCAGTCCCGGCGAAAGTCCGCCGGCAGGTAGCTGCGCCGCAACGCCGTATAGTCGCCGTAACGAAACGGGACGGGCGGCTGGTCCTGCAACCAGGGATGGCGGTTGTGCTCGAGGTCCCAGAAATGCTGATGGGCGTCGATGATCGGCAGGTCGGCGTCCGGTGTCACGGCGGCTCGGAAAAGGAAATCTGGCGATGAATGACGCAGCGATGATAGGCGAGAAGGCGCAGCGGCCGCGCATCGGCCTGGTGCTCGGCGATCCCGCCGGCATCGGCGCCGAACTGGCGGCCCGGCTGCTCGCCGACCCGCGGACGCACGACGCGGCGGCGGTGCAGGTGATCGGCGATGCGCGCCTGCTCGCGGCGGGCGCCAAGATCGCCCGCGTGGCGTTGCCCGCGGTGGACATCGACGAGCGCGCCAACGCCGATCCGGCCGCCCTTCCGCTCGGCCGTGTCTCGGCCGAGGGCGGGCGCGCCGCGCTCGACAACTTCCGCCATGCGCTCGCGCACGCGCGCGATGGCGCGCTCGACGCGATCGTGTTCACGCCGTTCAACAAGCAGGCGCTGCGCCTCGGCGGCATGAGCTTCGACGACGAGCTGCGCTTCGCCGCGGACTTTCTCGGCCATACGGGGCCGCACGGTGAATTCAACGTGCTCGACCAGCTGTGGAATGCGCGCGTCACCTCGCACCTGCCGCTCGCCGATGTCGCCAAGCGGCTCAGCGTGCCGCGCATCGTCGAGGCGATCGCGCTCACCGACCACGCGATGCGCGCGGCCGGCTATTCCGCGCCGCGCATCGCTGTGGCCGCGCTCAACCCGCACGCCGGCGACGGCGGCAATTACGGGCACGAGGAAATCGAGGTGATCGCACCGGCGGTCGCGGCAGCGCGCGCACAGGGCATCGAGACGAGCGGGCCGTATCCCGCCGACACGGTCTGGATTCGCGCGCGCGCGGGGCAGTTCGACGCCGTAGTCACGATGTACCATGACCAGGGCCAGATCGCGATCAAGCTGCTCGGCTTCGAGCGCGGCGTCACCGTGCTCGGCGGCCTGCCGATTCCGATCACCACCCCGGCGCACGGCACCGCTTATGACATTGCCGGCAAGGGGATCGCCAACGACCGCGCACTCAAACGGGCGTTCGAGATCGCCGTCGACATGGGGCGCGCTCGCTGCACTGCCGCAATTCGAGAATAATGGGGTTTGGCTTATTCCCCGAGGCTGAATTATGATGCCCTTCGATCCGCGCACCAGACGCGGACCGAGTAAGCCGCTCGGCCCGGCAGATTGCAGCGCTGAGACCGAATCAATCTTGCAATAGAGGAGGAGGGAAACAATGAAAGTACGCACAACACTGAAGCTGGTCGCCGCGGGCGTCGCCCTGGCCCTGGCCGCTACATCGGGCAGCGCGCTGGCGCAAAAGCGCGTCAAGTGGAAGATGCAAAGCGCCTTCGGCGGCACGCTGCCGCACCTCGGGACATCGGGCGTGCGCTTCTCGAAGCAGGTTTTGGAGGCGACCGACGGCAAGTTCGACATCAAGTTCTTCGAGCCGGGCGCGCTGGTGCCGGCGCTCGAGTGCTTCGACGCCGCATCCAAGGGGTCGGTCGACGCCTGCTGGACGACGCCGGGTTACCACACCGGCAAACTCGGACCGGGCGTCGCGTTCTTCACCGCGGTGCCGTTCGGGCCGAGCTTCGGCGAATACATGGCGTGGAAGATGTTCGGCGACGGCGACAAGATCCGGAACGAAATGTACGGCAAGCACGGCCTGATCGCCTTCAACTGCTTCGCGATCGGCCCGGAGACCTCGGGCTGGTTCAAGAACGAGATCAAGTCGCTCGACCAGCTGAAGGGCATGAAGATGCGATTCTTCGGCCTCGGCGCGCAGGTCATGCAGAAGCTGGGCGTTTCCACGCAGCTGCTCGCCGGCGCGGACATCTACCCCGCCCTGGAGCGCGGCGTGATCGACGCCACCGAGTTCTCGATGCCTTCGATCGACCAGAAACTGGGCTTCTACCAGATCGCGAAGAACAACTACTTCCCGGGCTGGCACCAGCAGGTTTCTGTCTCCGAGCTGCTGATGAACAAGAAGGCGTATGACTCGCTGCCGAAGTACTACAAGAAGCTCCTCGAGCTGGCGCTGGGTGAGGCCGTACTGCACACCTACGCCGAGACCGAATGGCGCAACCCGGCGGCGATGAACGAGAACGTCAGCAAGCACGGCGTTACCAACCGGCGCTGGAACGACGAGGAGCTCGCGGCGTTCGAGAAGGCCTGGGTGGAAGTGATGGGCGAGCTCTCGGCCAAGGATGCGACCTTCAAGCAGATCGCAGAGAGCTACACCAAGTTCCGCAAGGAATACCAGATCTGGGGTGAAGCGCAGGCCCTCAAGGCAACGTACCTGAAGTAGCGACATGCAAGGACGGGCGCGCCGGGAACGGCGCGCCCGCATTGAAAGCCTACGCCGGGGCGCTTCGCGCCCCGGTCGTTTCTCCGGCCACGGTGCGCCGGATCTGATTTCCGGGTGATGCGATGGAGTTGTTGCTGAGAATCGGCAGCCGGCTGGCGAACCGCTACGTCGTCACGATCGTCTTGCTGATCGTGCTCGGCGCGGGCTATGCCTACGTCGCCGGGCTGGACGCCGACGGTCGCGAGGAGCTGCTCTACAGGGTGCAGGAGTTCCTGCCCCTGGTGATGTTCCTCACCCTGGCCACCCTGCTGTTCTCGGGGTTCCCGGTCGCCTTCATTCTCGGCGGCCTGGCGATGCTCTTCGGCCTGCTCGGCTACTTCATCGGCACGTTCAAGCTGATCGAGTTCTTCAATTTCCTGCCGCGCATCTGGGGCCAGGCGGCCGAGAACCTGGTGCTCGTCGCGGTGCCCGCGTTCATCTTCATGGGCGTCATGATGGAGCGCAGCGGCATCGCCAACGACCTGCTGTACTGCGTGCAGGTGATTCTCAAGCGCGTGCCGGGCGCCCTCGCACTCGCGGTGACCATCATGGGCACGATCCTCGCGGCGATGACCGGAATCATCGGCGCCTCGGTGACGATGATGACCGCGCTCGCGCTGCCGACCATGATGCGGCAGGGCTACAGCCATGGCCTGGCCTGCGGCACGATCGCCGCTTCCGGAACGCTCGGCATCCTGATACCGCCGAGCATCATGCTGATCATCATGGCCGACCTGCTGTCGGTGTCGGCCGGCGACGTATTCACTGCGGCGATCATCCCGGGCCTCTCGCTCGCCTCGCTCTACCTGCTCTACGTATTCACGGTCGCCTCGCTGAAGCCGAGCATGGCGCCCCCGCTGCCGCCGAACCTGCTGCAGGTGCCCAGGGGCCAGATGGCCAAGCTGCTCGGCAGGGCCTTCTTCCCGCCGGTGTTCCTGATCGGCATGATCAAGGGCTCGATCCTGTTCGGCTGGGCGACGCCGAGCGAGGCCGGCGCGGTCGGCGCCTTCGGCGCGATGCTGCTCGCGCTGTTCAACGGCCGCCTCAAGTACGACGTGCTCGAAGGCGTCTGCCACACCGCGGCGCGCACCACGGCCATGGTGTTCTTCATCATCATCAGCGCCACCTGTTTTGCCTACGTCTACCGCGCGCTCGGCGGCGACGACATCGTCGAGCACCTGATCAGGGCCTCGGGGCTGAACGACTGGGGCCTGCTGTTCCTGATCATGGCGATCGTCTTCTTCCTCGGCTTCTTTCTCGACTGGATCGAGATCACGCTGATCGTGCTGCCGGTGTTCGCCCCGCTGGTCGCCGGCATGGACTTCGGCGCGCACGTGCCGAAGGAGATGATCACCTACTGGTTCATCATCCTGATGGCGGTCAACCTGCAGACCTCGTTCCTCACGCCGCCGTTCGGCTATGCGCTCTTCTACCTGAAGGGCATCGCGCCGAAGGAAGTCAAGATCCAGAGCATTTACAAGGGCATCATTCCGTTCGTGATTCTGCAGCTGCTGGCCGTGATCCTGGTGATGAGCTTCCCGACGGTCGCGCTGTGGCTGATCACGCCGAACTAGTTCCAAGAGCGAAGCCATGGCCGAAAACGCACCTGCTACCGCCCCAGCCGTCGCGGCCGACGATCGCGACCGCGTGGTCGAGGACATCCCGTTCGCGCTGCGCCTGTCCGAGCGCCTGCGCAAATTCGTCGACTTCGTCGGGCGCTGGGGCTCCTGGTTCGCGCTGCCGATGATCCTGTTCACCGTGCTCGATGTCATCGCGCGCAAGATCGCCTGGCTCGACGACGACGGCAAGCTGCACGGGCTGCAGATCTTCCTCGTACGCAACGTCGGCCGCATGTTCGAGTCGACCATGCTGCAGGAACTGGAGTGGCACTTTCACGCCGCGCTGTTCGCGCTGGTGCTCGGCTACGGCTACATCCACAACTCGCACGTGCGGGTCGACCTGATCCGCGAGAACCTCGCCTTCCGCAAGCAGGCCTGGCTCGAGTTCCTCGGCATCACGCTGTTCCTGCTGCCCTACACCGCGTGCATCGTTTACTTTTCCTGGGGCTACGCCGTCACCTCCTACGAGATGAACGAGATCTCGGCCTCGACCGTCGGTCTGACGCACCGCTGGATCATCAAGTCGGTGCTCGTGTTCGGCCTGATCACGGCGGGCATCGCCGGCATCGCAGTGTGGCTGCAGGCGGCGCTGGTGCTGTTCGGCGACCCCAACCGGCGCTTCCCGCTGATGACGCTGGAATGGCCCGAGGAGCGCGGCTCGAAGATCGAGGGCAAGGAGCGCGTCAAGCTCGACGACGCGGTCGATTCAACCGTCGCGCCCGACGAGCGCGCCAAGGCGCTGGCCTCGAAGATACTCACCGGCAGCGAATAGCGCCCCGGCCCGCCCGGGGCCCCTGATGGATCTGGACAAGTACTTCAAGAAATACGTCTGGGACGACGAGCGCACCCCGTACCTGGTGCCGGTCGCGCGGCTCTCACGACGCCAGGCGAGCTACGAGCTGTACTTCTACGCGCTGTTCGTCGGCGTGCTCTGTGCGGTCATTTCGATCGCCGCCCTGTCGAACAAGCTGCCGCACGGCAACGCGGTGATCGTTTCGCTGTACGCGTTCAGCGTGGTCTGCGCGGCGCTGCTGCTTGGCGTCAGCCGACACCCCTGGGCCGCGTGGTGGTGCGCGACGCCGCCGCTCGCCGGCCTGGCGTATTTCGCGGTCTATGGTTTTCATCCGAACCTGGGCACGCAGGACAAGGTCCTGCTGGTGGTGGCGATGATCGCCTGGCTCGTCTACTGCCGGCGCCTGCTGGCGATCGCGCGCGCCTACCCGGGCCTGCCGCAGCCCTCCGGCGGGGACTGAGCCCGGCATGCCGTCGGCCGACGCGGCAGCGCCTGCAGCGCAATCGGCCCGCCGCAATTTTCGCCGCCACTTCGCCGCCTTCCTCGTCGTCAATCTCGTGCTGACGGCGGCGAACATCGTCGGCGGCGCACCGTGGTGGGCGTTCTGGCCGCTCGCCGCCTGGAGCATCCCGCTGCTGGTGCATTACCTGGTCTACAGGACATCGACGATCGACGACGCCTGGGTCGACGCACGCATCGACGACCTGCGCTCGAAAAGCTACGACCTGAGCCACATCGACGACATCAAGCGTGCGCCCACGGGGGCGGGTCCGGAGCGCGGCCTCGACGAGCCACGCAGCTGAGCGCGTCCCCTGTCTAGCCGAGCTCCGGCCCGGCGACCAGCATCACCTTCGACGCATCGCCCGGCGCGGCCTGGCCCCCGTGCGCCATGCGCGTGAATGGGCGCTGCTCGACACAGCCCTGCGCCTTGACCCAGGCGACCAGCGGCGCGGCGTGATCGGCCACGTCCAGGTAGAGCGGCGGGGTGACGCGCCCGAGCGCCGTAGCGAGCAATGCAATCGCGGTTTCGGGTTCATCCGCCACCAGCGGGCCGAGCTGACGCGCCTCGCGCCCGTCGCGCCCGAGCAGGTAACCGCGGATCGCGCCCTCGCGCGCCGCCACCAGCGCCACCTGCGGCAGGCGTGCGGCGAGCGCGCGCAGCAGCGGCTCGCGGCTCGCGCCGAAGGCCTGCGCGTCGAGCGCGAGAATCGGCTGCCAATCGCCCGCGTTGAGCGGACGCACGTCCGTGGCCCGCGCGCGCGTTGCCCGAGGCGCGGACTGCAGCTGGTAGCGCCGGAATCCCCAGCGGTCGCCGAAGCCTTCCTGCAGGTAGACCGCGCGCCCCGCGGGCGTCGCGTCGAGCATCGGCGTCAGGCCGCCGGCCTCCAGGTCCGCGAGCGCCCGGCGCAGCAGGCGCGAGGCGTAGCCCTTGCGCCGGTGCGCGGGCAGCACCAGCACCATGCTGACCCAGGCGAACCCGCGATACGGCAGCACCAGCGTCGAGGCGACCAGCGTGCCGTCGGCGAGCGTCAGGCCCCAGCCGCGGCCGATCTCGAGCATCAGCTTCCAGTCGGCGGCATTCTGGTTCCAGCCCGCTGCGCGCGACAGCGCGAGGCAGCCGTCGAGCTGCGCGTCGCCGAGCGCATGCTCGCGCAGCTCAGTACTTGCCATCGCGCGTTTCGAAATGCGTCGGCTTGCCGAGCGCGGGCTGATCGCGCGCCACCCAGTCGGCAACCCAGTCGATCATGCGCTCGAGCGGTACGCGCGGCTGGCCGAACAGCGCCTGCGCCGCGCGCGTGTCGATCAGCCAGGCACTCGGCGCCTCCGTGCCGCGCAGTACCGGCGCCCTGCCGAGACGTTCGCCAAAAGCTTCCGCGAGCCAGCGTACGCGGGTCTTCTCGGGACCGGTGACATTGAGCGGCGAGGTCGGCGCCGTGCAATGCGCGAGCAGGCGCAGCGCCTGCTCGTTCGCGTCGCCCTGCCAGATCACGTTGACGGTGCCCATCGACAGGTCGATCGGCCGGCCGGCACGCACGCTCGACGCAACGTCGTAGAGCACGCCGTAGCGCATGTCGATGGCGTACGACAGGCGCACGCTGCGCCCCGGCGTGCCGAAGCGCTGCGAGCCGTATTCAAACATGCGCTCGCGCCCGACGCAGGAGTTGGCATAGTCCCCGGGCGGCGGCGTCGCCGGCGTCGCTTCGTCGGCACCCGGGCCGTTCACGTCGACGTAGGGATACACGCAGGCGGTCGAGAAGGCGACGATGCGCGAGGCGCGGAAGGTCTCCGCAACCATGAAGGGCACCGCGACGTTCATCGCCCAGGTCAGTCCGGCATTGCCGCTTGCACCGAATTTATGCCCCGCCATGAACACCACGTTCGCCGCGCGCGGCAGCCGCTCAAGCGCGGCCCGATCGAGCAGGTCGCAGGCGATGCATTCGACGCCCTGCGCCTCGAGCCGTTCGCGCAGGCCCGGCTCCGAGAAGCGCGCAACGCCGAGCACGCGCTTGTCCGGCGCGGCCCGCTTCGCCATGCGCGCGAGTGTCGGGCCCATCTTGCCGCCGACGCCGAGCACCAGGATGTCGCCGTCGACGCGACGCAAATCCTCGACCAGCGCCGACGACGGGGTGGTCATGAACGCCTCCAGTGCGTCGACATCCTCGAAGCGGGCGGGCATCGTGGCGGTGGTCACGCGTATTAACCTTTTGGTGAATTAGAGGGCACGCCGATTATAATTCCCGCGAGGAGATCATCTGCATGGCCGCACCCCGCATTCTCACCACCGTCGTCGGCTCCTATCCGGTGCCGGACTGGCTGGCCGCAGCGCCCTCGGAGCAGGCGCTCGTCGACGCAACGCGCGTGGTCATCGCCACGCAGGAACAGGCCGGCATCGACCTCGTCTGCGACGGCGAGCTCTACCGCTTCGATCTCAACCATCCCGAGACCAACGGCATGATCGAGTACTTCGTGCGGCCGATGTCCGGCATCCGTGCCGACATCGGTTTCTCTGAATGGCTCGAGTATGCGAAGGCCTCGGGCATGCGCTTCCGCACGCGACCGCCGGGCGTGGTCGAGGCCGCAGTGAGCGCGGGCACGCTCAACCTGCCGGTGCCCTGCGCGCGCGCCCGCGCGCTGGCGACGAAGCCGTTCAAATTCACCCTCACCGGGCCGCACATGCTCGCCAAGACGCTGCATGATCGCTACTACCGCAGCCCGGAAAAGCTCGCCGACGCGATCGCCAGGGTGCTGGCCGAACAGGTCAGGCGGCTCGATGCCGACGTCATCCAGATCGACGAAGCCAATCTGCCCGGGCATCCGGACGAATGGATATGGGCCGCGCGTGCGATCAACACCGTGCTGCGCGCGGTGCCGAAATCCGCCAAGGCCGCAGTGCACCTGTGCTTCGGCAACTACGGCGGACAGTCGATCCAGACGGGGACCTGGGCGAAACTGATGGATTACCTGAATGCGTTGCGCGTCGACCATATCGTCATGGAATGCGCGCATCGCCCACCCGAGGAGCTTGCAGTGTTCCGGGATCTGCGCAAGGACATCGGCTTCGGGCTCGGCGTGGTCGACGTCAAGCGCACCGAGATCGAGTCGGCCGACGAGATCGCGCGCGCCATCGAGCGTGCCGACGCGATCCTGGGACGCGGACGGGTCCGGTACGTGCACCCGGACTGCGGCTTCTGGATGCTCAAGCGCAACATGGCGGACGGCAAGATCCGCGCCCTGGTCGAAGGACGCGACTTGTACGAGGGGCGCAGGCGCCCCAGCAAAGGACGGTCGGCACGCCGGCGCAAGCCGGCGGTGCGCAAGGCCCGCCGCCGCTAGTCCCTGAACAGCGCCTTGCCCCAGGCGCTGTTCCAGTCCCGGCCGATGAAGTCGGTCACCCGGCCATCGGGCTGGAAGAACTTGTTCGGGATCTGGAACATGGCGATCATGAAGCCGCCTTCCGGGCCGGCATGCGCTTCGTGCCGGCTGCCTGCCGGGCGCCAGACGAACTCACCCGCCTTGCATTCGCCTTCCGCACAAACCAGGCTGCCCTGCATGACGTAGGTCTGCTCGATGAGCACATGCTCGTGGTCGGGCAGCGTCGCGCCCGGCGCCATCTTGAGCAGCATGGTCATCAGCCCGGTTTCCGGATCGACGATCAGCGTCTTCACCTCGACGCCCTCGTAGACGGTTTTCTCCCAGGCCATCGACGCAGCGTCGACGAAGCGCGACGCGAGCGGCGGCAATTTTGCATGTTGCGCGACTTTCGGTGTAACAGCGGCCATCGGATCCTCCTGCGCGTTGCGCTGACGATGCGGCCTAGGGCCGCAAATGTTCTCCCACCCTGACGATTTTCATGGTGTTCGTGCCTCCCGCCATGCCGATCGGCTCGCCGATCGTCAGGACGATGAGGTCGCCTTCCTTGACGACGCCGCTGTCGACCAGCACCTTCTCGGCCTCGTGCAGCAGCTCCTCGCGGTCATGACCGACGTATTTCACCATCAGCGGGTAGACGTCGCGAAACAGGGCCGTGCGGTAGCGGGTGGACGTCTGCGACGTGAGCGCATAGATCGGCACCCCGCAGTTCATCCGACTCATCCACAGCGCGGTCGAGCCGGACTCCGTGAGCGAGGCGATCGCCTTGACCTTGAGGTGGTAGGCCGTGAACAGCGCCGCCATCGCGATCGACTGGTCGATGCGCGTGAACACCCGGTTGAGGAATTCCTGCTCGAGCGTGAGCGCCTGGCTCTGCTCGGCCTCGATGCAGATCCGGTCCATCGCCTCGATCACCTCGACCGGGTAGCCGCCGCTCGCGGTCTCCGCCGACAGCATCACGGCGTCGGTGCCGTCGAGCACCGCGTTCGCGACGTCCGAGACTTCGGCACGCGTCGGTACCGGGCTCGACACCATCGACTCCATCATCTGCGTGGCGGTGATCACGACCTTGTTCTGCTCGCGGCCGAGACGGATCATCTTCTTTTGCAGCGCCGGCACCGAGGCATCGCCCACCTCGACGGCAAGGTCGCCGCGCGCCACCATAATCCCGTCGCAGGCGCTCATGATGTCGAGCAGCGCCGCTTCCTTGACCGCCTCGGCCCGCTCGATCTTGGCGATCAGGAACGCCTTGCCGCCGGCAGCGCGCATCAGCTCGCGCGCCATATACATGTCGGCGCCCGATTTCGGGAACGACACCGCGAGATAGTCGGCCTGCAGCGCGACTGCGGTACGGATGTCTTCCATGTCCTTCGGCGTGAGCGCCGGCGCCGTGAGCCCGCCGCCCTGCCGGTTGATGCCCTTGTTGTTCGACAGCACGCCGCCCTGGCGGACGACGCAGCGCACCTCGTGTCCACGCACGTCGGTGACCTCGAGCATGATGCGTCCGTCGTCGAGCAGCAGCACGTCGCCCGGCTCGACATCGCGCGGCAAGGCCTTGTAGTCGAGCCCGCTGCGCTCCGCGTCGCCCAGCGTACAGCTCGCGTCGAGGATGAAGCGTGCGCCCTTTTGCAGCGTCACCCGCCCGTCCTTGAACTTGCCGACGCGGATCTTGGGGCCCTGCAGGTCGCACATGATCGCCACGGTGCGGTTCACCGAGCGGCTGATGTCCTTCACCAGCTGCGCGCGCGCGAGATGGTCCTGCGCGCTGCCGTGCGAGAAGTTGAGCCGCACGACGTCCACGCCGGCGCGCACCATCCGCTCGAGGGTGGTTGGATCGCTGGATGCGGGGCCGAGCGTGGCGACGATCTTGGTGCTGCGCAGCATGGCGTCAGGCCTCCGTTTGTGACAGCGGGCGGCCCCGATGATCGCGCGAGTTTATCAGAGCAGGTCGATCGCGCCGCGGCTGACCACCGTCACGCCGGCACATGCGGTGTCGAACAGCAGCGTCCGGTCTGTGCGCCGCGCGCGGACCTCGAGCACTGCGGGCATCGGCACCATGCCGGCGAAGCGGCAGCGCACGCGCCGCACGCGCGCGGCATCTGCGCCGCAGGCGGCGAGCGCCCGCGAAACCGACAGCGCGAGCGTCGCCGTGCCGTGCAGGATCAGGCCCGGCAGCCCGGCGGCCCGCGCGACCGCCAGGTCGGTGTGAATCGGGTTCCAGATGCGTGCGCATTCGGTATACACGTGCGCCAGGTTCGCGGCGACGGCGACCTCGCCGACACCCGGCAGCGGCGCCGCCGGCGCCGGCGCCTCGTCGATCTGCGGCGCGAGCGCCGCAGCGGCGCCCTCGAGCGCGACGCCGCGGTAGAGCGCACCGTAGTCGGTGACGCTGACCGGCTCGCCTGACGCGTCGCACGATTCGATGCGCGTCAGCGTGAACGCGCCCGGCGCGCGCTGCACCGCCCCGACGATGCGCGCGGTGGTGCGCAGCGTCTCGCCGGCGCGCGGCGCGCGGTGCAGCGTCAAGTCGTGCGTCGCGTGCACGACGCGCGCGTAGATCTCGGGCGGAATCGTCCGCTCGCGCGCGGCGACCGCCGCCGGCCACTCGTAGCACACCGGAAACAGCGGGTGCGCCACGAGGCTGCCGCGCGTATCGAAATACCGCCCATCGGTCTCGCCGAGTGCCGCGGCATACGCCATCAGCCAGCGCGCGTCGATGGCCTGCGCAAGCGGCCCGACCGCGGTGCCGACGATGCGCGCCGTGAGCTTCACGTGCGCGCCCCGTCGCTCAGGCGCGTGCCTCGAGCGCGGCGACGGCCGGCAGCGTCTTGCCCTCGAGGAACTCGAGAAACGCACCGCCCGCCGTCGAGATGTAGCCGATGCGATCGGCGATACCGAACTGGTTGATCGCGGCGACGGTGTCACCGCCGCCCGCAATCGAAAAGGCTTTCGAGTCCGCGATCGCCTGCGCGAGAACCTCGGTGCCCTTGGCGAACTGGGCGATCTCGAATACCCCGACCGGCCCGTTCCAGACCACCGTGCCGGCTGACGCGATGCGTCCGGCGAGCAGCTGCGCAGTCTGCGGCCCGATGTCGAGGATCAGGTCGTCGGCGGCGACCTCCGCGGCCGGCTTGACCTTCGCTTCGGCGTCGGCCGCGAGCGCCTTGGCCACCACCACGTCGCTCGGAATCGGCACCTCGGCACCGCGCGCGCGCATGGCCTCGATGATGCGCTTCGCTTCCCCGACGAGATCCGCTTCGGCGAGCGACTTGCCGATCGGCAGGCCCGCGGCGAGCAGGAAGGTGTTGGCGATGCCGCCCCCGACGATGAGGAAATCGACCTTCTTCGCCAGCGCATCGAGGATCGTCAGCTTGGTCGACACCTTGGAGCCCGCCACGATCGCGAGCAGCGGGCGCGCCGGATTGGCAAGCGCTTTGCCGAGCGCGTCGAGCTCGCCCGCCATGAGCGGACCGGCGCAGGCCACCGGGGCGAAGCGCGCCACGCCGTGGGTGGTCGCCTCGGCGCGGTGCGCGGTACCGAAGGCATCGTTCACGTAGACGTCGCACAGTGCCGCGATCTTCCCCCTCGACCCAGTCGGCCCTGACCGGCACGCGGCGCCCGAGCAGCTCGCCGAGTCGCGCCGCCACCGGCGCGAGCGAATCCTCGGGGCGCAGCACGCCTTCCTTGGGGCGACCGAGGTGCGAGGTCACCATCACCGCGGCGCCCGCCTCGAGCGCCTGGCGGATTGCCGGCAGCGAGGCGCGGATGCGCGTGTCGTCGCCGACCTTGCCGTCCTTGACCGGCACGTTCAGGTCGGCGCGGATCAGCACGCGCTTGCCCTTGAGGTTCACGTCCTGCATGCGCTTGAACTTCATGAGGCCTTCTTTCCTTTCTGCAGCGTCTCCATGAGCCGTGGCATCGTGCGTTGCGGCTCGCCCGACGCGTAGGCCAGGCGCTGGTAGCGTTTCGCCGCCACCAGGATGTCCTCGAACTGCGCCTGCGTCAGCTCGCGCATGCGCTGCTTGGTGAGGCGGACTGCATTCGGCGGTCGCTCGGCCAGCGCACGCGCCCGCGCCAGCGCCTCGTCGAGCACGGCCTCGCGCGCGACCAGCGCGTTGACGATGCCGAGCTGGTAGGCACGCTCGCCCGAGATGAGGTCACCGCTCAGAGAGAGCTCGGCGTTGATGCCGAACGGAACGGCAGATGCCACATCATGAGCGAGGTGCCGAGGATCGAGCCGAGGCCGGTCTTCACCTCGGGCTGGCCGATGCGCGCCTCCGCGTGCGTCACCCGCAGGTCGCAGTACAGCGCAATCTGGTAGCCCGCGCCGGCGGCGACACCGACCACCGCGGCCACCGTCGGCTTGTCCAGCGCGCGGACCGCGCCATAGGCCGCGTGCAACTCGGTGAACCAGCGATCGACGTCGTCGATCGCGTAGCCCGCAGCCTCGGCGAGGTCCTGACCCGCGCTGAACGCGCGCTCACCGGCGCCGGTGATCACTACCGCACGCACCGCAGCATCGGCGTCGAGCGCGGCGAGCGCGGGCGGCAGCGCGCGGCGCAGGTCCTCGTTGATCGCGTTGAGTGCCTGCGGCCGGTTGAGGCGCACGACGGCGATGCCGCCGTCCAGACGCTCGACGTTGACCGCGGACACCGCCGACACGTTACTTCGCGTTCATCAACGCGACCGCCGTGTCCAGCATGCGATTCGAGAATCCCCACTCGTTGTCGTACCAGGCCGTGACCTTCACCAGCGTGCCCTCGGCGACCTTGGTGAGGGTCGAATCGAATATCGAGCTTGCGGGGTTGTGGTTGAAGTCCGACGACACGAGCGGAGCGGTGTTGTATTCGAGCACGCCCCTCAACGGGCCGTCGGCGGCCTTCTTCACCGCCGCGTTGACCTCGTCCAGCGTGGTCGTCCTTTTCGCCACGAATGACAGGTCGACAATCGACACGTTGATCGTCGGCACGCGGATCGCAAAGCCGTCGAGCTTGCCGTTGAGGTGCGGCAGCACCAGGCCGACCGCCGCGGCCGCACCGGTCTTGGTCGGAATCATGTTCTGCGACGCGGAGCGGGCGCGTCGCAGATCCGAGTGATAGACGTCGGTGAGCACCTGGTCGTTGGTGTAGGCGTGCACCGTGGTCATCAGCCCCGAGACGACGCCGATCGCGTCGTCGAGCGCCTTGACCATCGGCGCCAGGCAGTTGGTCGTACACGACGCGTTGGAGACCACGGTGTGGCTCGCCTTGAGCGTGTTGTGGTTGACGCCATAGACGATGGTCGCGTCCACGTCCTTGCCGCCCGGCGCGGACAGCAGCACCTTCTTGGCGCCCCCTTTCAGATGCGCGCCGGCCTTTTCCTTGCTGTTGAACAGGCCCGTGCATTCGAGCACGATGTCCACGCCCATGGTTTTCCAGGGCAGCTTCGCCGGATCGCGCTCGGCGAGCACCTTGATGCGGTCGCCGTTGACCACCAGCGCATCACCGTCGACCTCGACCGTGCCCGCGAAGCGTCCGTGCGCCGTGTCGTACTTCAGCAGATGGGCGTTGGTTTTCGCATCGCCCAGGTCGTTGATCGCGACGAACTGCAGGTCATGCTTCTTGCCGTCCTCGTAATGCGCCCGGAGGATGTTGCGTCCGATGCGTCCGAAACCGTTGATCGCTACCTTGATGGTCATCTCAAACTCCCGCTCTCAAATGACAGACTTGACGGACTTGGCGACGTGCTCCGCGGTGAAGCCGAAGTGCTTGAACAGTTCGGGCGCCGGCGCCGATTCACCGAGGCGGTCGAAGCCGACCACGCCCCCCTCGAGCCCGACATACTTGCGCCAGAACCCGCTCACCCCCGCCTCGAGGGCGACGCGCGGCACGCCGCGCGGCAGAACCTCGGCGCGATA
>Ga0111143_1072_pt1 | contig 19802 bp, 21 predicted proteins | sample DeeMarSeWOR28_12_FD_80397 | JGI IMG/M metagenome (GOLD analysis project Ga0111143, IMG submission 80397) | Betaproteobacteria bacterium SG8_39 | reverse complement strand
GAAGCCCGCGATGTCGCAGGCGCCGTTCGCCAGCGCTTCGAGCGAGTCGTCGGCACCGCGCACGTGAATTTCCAGCTCGACGCTGCTACCGCAGAGTGCGGCAAGCTCGGCCAGCGCCAGGTCATGGCTCGCGTGCAGCGCGAGGCCCGGCCGCGCACCGGGCAAAGCGTCCGTCAGCAGGGCCGGGATCTCGGCGCGCAGGCGCTCGAACGGCGCGCCGAGGCTGCGCCGCACGTGCTCGTCCGCCTCGACAAGCCTGCGGCCGAGCGGGCTGAGGCGCGCACGGCGCCCACGTTGCATGTCGACCAGCGGTGCGCCGAACAGCCGCGCGCCGTCGCCCAGCGCGCCCCAGGCTGCGCGGTAGGAGATGCCTGAGCGCTGCGCGGCGTCCTTGAGCGAGCGCGCCTGCGCCAGCTCGGCGAGCAGCCGCAGCAGCGTGCGTCCGCGCTCGCGCGGCAAGCCGCGCCCCGCGAGCCAGGCGAGTTCGAACTCGATGCTGAATCCTGTATGCATATGTGTGCCTATTTAATTCCCGTATCAGGGCGCTGTAAAGTGAGGCGAACAGGGCATAGATATGCAGAAAGGTGCATAGCACGGATGCTTGACGCCGTCGTCTCGGGCCTGCAGCTGGTGGCGACGCTCGACCTGCGGCTGTGGCAGGTCGTTGGCCTCAGCCTCGCGGTGAGCGTGTCGGCGGTGGCGCTGGCGAGCCTCGTGGGGCTGCCGCTCGGCGCCGCCATCGCGGTGGGGCGCTTCCCGGGGCGGCAGGGGGTGATCGTGCTGCTCAATGCGCTGATGGGCCTGCCCCCGGTGGTGGTGGGTCTCGTCATCTACCTGCTGCTCTCGCGCGCCGGTCCGCTCGGCGCGTTCGGGCTGCTGTTCACGCCGCGGGCCATGGTCCTCGCGCAGACCGTGCTTGTGCTGCCGATCATCGCGGCACTCGCGCGCCAGGCGGTGGAGGATGCGTGGCGAGAGTACGAGGAGCAGTTGCGCTCGCTCGGCGTGGACGGCCTGCGTGCCGCGCTGACGCTGCTGTGGGACATCCGCTTTTCGCTCCTCACCGCGGTGCTCGCAGGGCTCGGGCGCGCGAGCGCCGAGGTCGGTGCCGTGATGATCGTCGGGGGCAACATCGACGGCGTCACGCGCGTCATGACCACCACCATCGCGCTCGAGACCTCGAAAGGCGATCTGCCGCTCGCGCTCGGGCTGGGGATCGTGCTCATCGCCATCGTGCTTGTAGTCAACGCGGCGGCGCACGGGGTGAAGGAGGCCGCCCAGCGGCGCAGCGGATGAACGGCATCTTGCCCCTGCGGCTGGAGGACGTGAGCTTCGCTGCCGGCGGGCGCACGATCATCGAGCCCTTGAACCTCACGCTCGAGGCGGGGGCGAGCACCATCGTGCTGGGCGCCAACGGCGCAGGCAAGAGCGTGCTGATGCGCCTCATGCACGGATTGGTCGCGCCGGATACGGGCCGGGTGCTGTGGAGCCGTCCCGATGTCCGGCGCCGCCAGGCCATGGTCTTTCAGCGGCCCGTGATGCTGCGCCGCAGTGCGCTGGCCAACGTCCTCTATGCGCTTGAGGCCGCGCGCGTGCCGCCGCAGGAGCGCGGGCGGCGCGCGCGCGAGGCGCTCGCCGAGGTGGGGCTCGCGCATGTCGCCGCGCGTCCGGCGCGCGTGCTTTCGGGCGGCGAGCAGCAGCGGCTCGCGCTCGCCCGCGCATGGGCGTTGCATCCCGAGGTGCTGTTCCTCGACGAGCCGACGGCGAACCTCGATCCGGGTGCGACCCGTGAGATCGAGGCGGTGATCAAGGCCTTCGATGTCTCGGGCACCAAGATCGTCATGTCCACGCACAACCTCGGCCAGGCGCGTCGGCTGGGCGATGAGGTGATCTTCCTGCACCAGGGTCGCGTGGTCGAGCGCGCGCCGGTAGAGGTTTTTTTCAAGCAACCGGCCTCCGCGGAAGCGGCGGCCTTCATCAAGGGAGAGCTGCCATGGACCTGAAGAGGATCCTGCTGGCCGTCGGCCTGGCGGCCACGACGGGTGCCTGGGCGCAGGGCACGTTCATCGTCGTGTCGTCCACGACGTCTACCGAGAACTCGGGGCTGTTCAGGCACATCCTGCCCATCTTCCAGCAAAAGACCGGCATCTCGGTGCGCGTGGTGGCGCAGGGCACCGGCCAGGCACTCGACATGGGCCGGCGCGGCGACTGCGACGTGGTGTTGGTGCACAACAAGGCCGCCGAGCTGAAGATGATCGAGGACGGCTGGTTCGTGAACCGGCGCGACGTCATGTACAACGACTTCGTGATCGTCGGGCCGAAGTTGGACCCGGCGCAGGTCGCCGGCACGAAGGACGGGGTGGCGGCGTTGCGCAAGATCAGTGTCGCGCAGGCACCCTTCGCCTCGCGTGGCGACAAGAGCGGCACGCATGCCGCGGAGTTGCGTCTGTGGAAACTTGCGGGCGTCGAGCCCAAGGGCAGCTGGTATCGCGAAACGGGCGCCGGGATGGGTGCGACGCTGAACACGGCCTCCGCAATGAACGCGTATGCGATCACGGACCGCGGCACGTGGCTGTCGTTCAAGAACCGCGGCGGGCTCGCGATCCGGGTGGAGGGCGACCCGCGCCTGTTCAACCAGTACGGCGTCATGCTGGTCAACCCTGCGAGGCACCCGCACGTGAAGCAGGCCATGGGACAGGCCTTCGTCGACTGGCTCGTGTCGGTGCAGGGACAGGCGGCGATCGCGGGCTATAAGATCGAGGGCGAACAGCTCTTCTTTCCGAATGCGAAAAGATGACAAAGGCCGCTACCGCGGGCTGACGCTGAGGGTGCTCGGTCGCGGCCGCCCGCCGGCCATGGGTCCCGGCAAGGCTGAGCTCATCGAGCGCATCGCCGAAACCGGCTCGATCTCGGCGGCCGCGCGCGCGATGGGCATGTCGTATCGTCGCGCCTGGCAGCTCGTCGAGGCGCTCAATGCCGCGTACCGCGGGCCGGTGGTCGTCACGGCGATCGGCGGCGAGCGGGGCGGCGGCGCGCGCGTGACGCCGCTCGGGCGCCGGCTGGCCGCCGCGTTCAGGGCGATGGAGCGCAAGGCATCGGCGGCGATCGCCGCCGACCTCAAGCGCTTCACCCGACAGCTGCGTTGAGCGGCCTCGTTATGTTCTGTGGTATACAACGCAAGTCGTGGATGATCCGGTTCTCCTTGCCCTGGCCGCCGGCATGCTGCTGGCGTCGTTCGTCTACGCCTCGGTGGGTCACGGTGGTGCCTCGGCCTATCTCGCTGCGATGGCACTTGCCGGCGTTTCGCCGCCGGACATGCGGCCCATCGCGCTGACGCTGAATGTGCTGGTGTCGTCGATTGCGACCTGGATGTTCTGGCGCGCAGGCCATTTCCGCTGGCGCCTGTTCTGGCCTTTCGCGGCGGTCTCGATCCCGTTCGCTTACCTCGGCGGCGCGATCACGCTGCCCGGGCCGATCTACAAGCTGATCGTGGGGCTGGTGCTGGTGTACGCCGGGTGGCAGCTGTGGCGCAGTTTCCGCGCGGGGGACGAGATGCGCGAGGTGCGTGCGCCCGCAGTGCCGCTCGCCATGGCGATCGGCGCGGGGATGGGCCTGCTCTCCGGACTCACCGGGGTGGGTGGCGGGATCTTCCTGAGCCCGCTGCTGCTGATGCTTGGCTGGGCCGGAACGAAGCAGACCTCCGCGGTGGCGGCGCCGTTCATTCTGGTAAATTCGATCGCCGGCCTTGCGGCGGGCTTCGTCGCCGGGACGGCGACGCTGCCGCCGTTGACGTGGCTGCTGGCGGCTGCGGCGCTGGCGGGCGGCTGGCTGGGCGCGGCCTACGGCAGCCGCCGCTTCGCCAACCCCGTCGTGCGCCGCGTGCTCGCCGTTGTTCTAGGAGTGGCTGGAGCCAAGATGGTGCTCATATGAAGGTGTTCGGCTTCGCCGGATATAGCGGTAGCGGGAAGACCACGCTCATCGAGCAGCTGATCCCGCGCTTCGTCAAGCAGGGTCTGCGCGTTTCGCTCATCAAGCACGCGCACCACGCCTTCGACGTCGACCAGCCCGGCAAGGATTCCTACCGCCACCGCCACGCGGGCGCCAGCGAGGTGCTGGTCACCTCGTCACGGCGCTGGGTGCTGATGCACGAACTGCGCGGCGAGGCCGAGCCGAGCTTCGACGCGCAACTTGAACACCTTACGCCCTGCGACCTGCTGCTGGTCGAGGGCTTCAAGCACGCGCCGATCCCGAAGCTCGAGGTCTGGCGCGCGGCGACCGGCGAAGGCCTGCTGCACCCGAATGATCCGCATATCGTCGCAGTGGCCTCGGACGCGAACGTCGAGACGCGCCTGCCGCGCCTCGACCTGAATGACGTCGAGGGCATCGCCGGGTTCATCCGCAAGCACTTGGCGCTGGCATGAACAAGGGCCTGCTTTCGGTCGACGAGGCGCTCGCAGTCCTGCTCGAAGGGGCGCGGCCGCTGCGGGAGGTCGAGACACTGCCGACACTCGAGGCGACCGGCCGCGTGCTCGCGCAGGCGCAGAGCTCGACGATGGATGTGCCGCCCATGGACAACAGCGCGATGGACGGCTACGCGCTGCGCCGCGCGGACGTGCCGGTGCCTGACACCCGGCTGCGCGTGGCACAGCGCATCGCCGCCGGTGCGGTGGGTGCGCCGCTCGAGCTCGGCACCGCGGCGCGCATCTTCACCGGCGCGCCGATCCCCGCGGGCGCAGACGCGATCGTGATGCAGGAGTTCTGCGCGCTCGACGGCGAGCAGGTGATCGTCAAGAAGGTGCCGCAGCCGGAGGAATGGATCCGCCGCCGCGGCAGCGACATTCGCGCGGGCGCGCAGATCCTCGCGGCCGGCACGCGTCTGCGGCCACAGGACACCGGGCTGGCGGCCTCGGTCGGCATTGCGTCGCTGCCGCTGGTGCGGCGCGTGCGGCTCGGGCTGTTCTTCACCGGTGACGAGCTCGTCATGCCGGGCGACCCGTTGCCGCCAGGGCGTATCTACAACTCGAACCGCTTCACGCTCAATGGGCTGGCCAAAATCTTCGACTGCGAGACGCGCGACTACGGCATCGTGCCCGACAGCCTGGAGGCCACGCGCGCCGTGCTGCGCCGCGCGGCGAGCGAATGCGACGTCATCGTCACCTCGGGCGGGGTGTCGGTCGGCGAGGCCGACTACGTCAAGCCGGCGGTCGAGGCCGAGGGCTCGCTGCTGATGTGGCGCATCGCGATGAAGCCCGGTCGCCCACTGGCCTTTGGCCGGGTGCGGGGCGAGGGTCCCAAGGGACGCGAGGCGGCGTTCATCGGGCTGCCCGGCAACCCGGTATCGAGCTTCGTGACCTTCCTCGTCTTCGTGCGGCCGTTCCTGCTGCGCACGCAGGGCATCGGCGAGGTGGCGCCGCGCGCGCTCGCCGCGCGCGCCGATTTCGACTGGGTCGACGCCGACCCGCGGCGCGAATTCCTGCGCGTAAAATGGAACGCCACGGGCGGGCTTGACCTCTACCCGACGCAGGACTCGGCGGTGATGACCTCGACGGCCTGGGCGGACGGCCTGGTCGACAACCCGCCGAACCATGCGATTCACAAGGGCGACACGGTGCGTTTCCTGCCGTTCGCGGAGCTCTACGGATGAAGGTGAGGGTGCTGTTCTTCGCCTCGCTGCGCGAGCAGGTCGGGCGCGCCGCCGAGGAGGTCGAGCTGCCGGCCGGCGTGGCCACGGTCGCGGGACTGCGTGCGCACCTCATGGCGCGCGGTGGCGCCTGGGGCGCGGCGCTTGCGGACGGCCGGCGGCTGCGGGCCGCGGTGAACCAGGACATCGCTGCGCCGGAGGCGGCGCTGCGCACGGGCGACGAGGTGGCCTTCTTTCCGCCGGTGACGGGAGGCTGAGCTGAAGATCGCGATCCAGCGCGAGGATTTCGACGCCGGCGCGGAAGCGCGCGCGCTGTCGGCCGGCAATCCGGCGGTGGGCGCAGTGGCGAGCTTCGTCGGTCTGGTGCGCGACCGCAACGACGGCGCGGCGGTGGCGACGATGACGCTCGAGCACTACCCCGGAATGACCGAGAAGGCGATCGCGCGGATCGTCGACGAGGCGAGAGGGCGCTGGCAGGTCATCGACTGTACGGTGATCCATCGCATCGGCGAGCTCAGCCCGGCCGAGCAGATCGTGCTCGTCGCGGTGGCGAGCGGTCATCGCGGCGACGCCTTTGCTGCCTGCGAGTTCATCATGGATTTCCTCAAGACGCAGGCACCGTTCTGGAAAAAGGAAGCCACGCCTGACGGCGCGCGCTGGGTCGATGCACGCGCCAGCGACGACGCGGCCGCTGCGCGCTGGGCGCCGCCGCCGAACAACCGCGCCGCTTGAGCCGCGGCAGACGCGAACCGGCGCCCCGGTAGAATGGCGCGCATGAATGCGATCGCTTTCGCCGCGGTCGGCGTCGGCGCGGCGCTCGGCGCCTGGCTGCGCTGGGGTTTCGCGACCTGGCTCAACCCGCTCACCCCGAACCTGCCGCTCGGCACGCTTACGGCAAACGTCCTCGGCGGCTATCTGGTCGGCCTCGCGGTGACCTTTTTCGGCGGGCATGCCTCGAGCCTGCCGCCTGAGTGGCGGCTTGCGTGCATCACCGGCTTTCTGGGTGCGTTGACGACGTTTTCGACCTTCTCGGCGGAATCGCTCGCCCTCGTCGAATCGGGCCGCATCGCGAGCGCAGCGGTGCACTCGCTGGCGCACCTGTTCGGTGCGCTGGTTGCGACCGCGCTCGGGGTGGCCACCGCCCGCGCGCTCGGCTGGTAAGCGGCGGACCGCGGCCATCCCTGCGGCCGCTGCAACGCGCGGGCAGGCGGTTTAAAATCACAGGCGGTCGCAAGACCCCATCAATCCGGAGGAGGAACGTGATGAAAGCATTCGTGGCAGTGACCAGCGCGCTCGCGCTCACGCTTGCGGCTCTGCCCGCGCAGGCGCAATCGACCCTGGACGCGGTGAAATCCAAGGGCTTCGTGCAGTGCGGCGTCAACACCGGCCTGGCCGGCTTCTCGCAACCCGATTCCAAGGGCGAGTGGCAAGGCCTCGACGTCGACCTGTGCCGTGCGGTCGCGGCTGCGGTCTTCGGCGACGCGAAAAAGGTGCGTTACACCCCGCTCACCGCGCAGCAGCGCTTTACCGCGCTGCAGTCAGGCGAGATCGACATCCTGGCGCGCAACACGACCTGGACCCTGTCGCGCGACACCAGCCTGGGTCTCAATTTCGCCGGCGTGAACTACTACGACGGCCAGGGCTTCATGGTGCCGAAGAAGCTGAACGTGAAAAGCGCCAAGCAGCTCGCCGGGGCGACCGTCTGCGTGCAGCCCGGCACGACGACCGAGCTGAACCTCGCCGACTACTTCCGCGCCAACAACATGACCTTCAAGCCGGTGGTGATCGAGAAGCTCGAGGAGGTGACCAACGCCTACTTCTCCGGCCGCTGCGACGTCTACACCACCGACGTCTCGGGCCTGGTGTCGGTGCGCAAGTCGCGCGCGCAGAACCCGGCCGACCACGTGATCCTGCCCGAGGTCATCTCGAAGGAGCCGCTCGGGCCGGTCGTGCGGCACGGCGACGACAAGTGGTTCGACATCGTCAAGTGGTCGCTGTTCGCGATGGTCGAGGCCGAGGAGCAGGGGCTTTCGTCGAGCAACATCGACCAGATGGCGGGCAGCAACAATCCCGGCGTCCAGCGCTTCGTCGGCGCCAGCGGCGAGCTGGGCAAGATGCTCGGGCTGGACGACAAGTGGGCGTTCAACGTCGTCAAGCAGGTCGGCAACTACGGCGAGAGCTTTGACCGCAACCTGAAGCCGCTGGGCTTTGACCGCGGCATCAACGCACTGTGGACCAAGGGCGGCCTGATGTACGCGCCGCCCATGCGCTGAGCGCTGGCCGGCTGACCTTCGGCCTTGGCGCGGCGGCGGGCTGATTCCCGCCGCCGCGGCCTTCGCTTCNNNNCGCTTCGTGCATTACTCGCTTCGCGACGCGCGCTTTCGCGCGCTCGTTTTCCAGGTCGTCGCGCTCGGCGCGGTGCTTGCCGCGCTCGCCTACCTGGTCTCCAACACCGTCACCAACCTCGAAGCACGCAAGATCGCGAGCGGCTTCGGCTTTCTCGCGCGTGAAGCCGGCTTCGCCATCGGCGAGACCACCTTCATCGTCTACAGCGCCGCCGACAGCTATCTGCGTGCGCTCGCCGTGGGGCTGGCGAACACCTTTCGCGTGGCGCTGGTCGGCGTCGTGCTGGCGACCGTCGTCGGCACGCTGGTCGGGCTCGCGCGGCTGTCGTCGAACTGGCTGGTCAGCCGTCTCGCCACGCTCTACGTCGAAGTGCTGCGCAACGTGCCGCTGCTGGTGCAGCTGTTTTTCTGGTACGCAATCATCTCGGAGAATCTGCCGGGCCCGCGCGCGGCGCTCAATCCGCTGCCCGGGGTCTTTCTCAGCAACCGCGGCATCGCGGTGCCGACGCTGGTCATCGAGAGTGCGCATGCCTGGGTTCTCGGCGCCTTCGGGCTCGGGCTGCTGCTCGCCTGGCGGCTCGCGGTCTGGGCGCGGCGCCGGCAGGCGCGCACCGGGCAGCAGTTCCACGCCTTCTGGGCCGGGCTGGCGATTGCGCTCGGCCTGCCGCTGGCCGTGTTTCTCGGCGCCGGTGCGCCGTCGGCGCTCGAGGTTCCGGCGCTTGCCGGGTTCAACTTCGCCGGCGGCGCGACGCTGACGCCCGAGTTCGCCGCACTGCTCGCCGGCCTCACGATCTACACCGCGTCGTTCATCGCGGAAATCGTGCGCGCGGGCGTGCTCGCGGTGCAGCGCGGCCAGTTCGAGGCGGCCTACGCGCTCGGCCTGCACCGCAATCTGGCGATGCGCCTCGTCGTCCTGCCGCAGGCGCTGCGCGTGATCGTGCCGCCGCTGACCAGCCAGTACCTGAACCTCACCAAGAACAGCTCCCTCGCGGTGGCGATCGGCTATCCGGACATCGTCTCGATCGCCAACACCGCGATCAACCAGACCGGACAGGCGATCGAGGGCATCGCGATCATCATGACCGTGTACCTCACGATCAGTCTGTCGATCTCGGCGTTCATGAACTGGTACAACAAGCGCATTGCGCTGGTGGAGCGATAAATGGGGTCAGACCCCTTCATCGCTGGGCCTGGCCAAGCGCGGACAAAGGGGTCTGACCCCAAGGTCGCCCTGGCCTGGGCCCGCGAACATCTGTTTTCGAGCTGGGGCAACACGGCCGTGACGCTGATGATCGTCTATCTGCTGTGGAAGCTGATGCTGCCGTTCCTCGACTGGGCACTCGTCAAGGCGGTGTGGTGGTCACCGGACGGCAAGGCCTGCCGCGTCGAGGACAGCGGCGCCTGCTGGGCGCTGATCGCCGACAAGCACCGCTTCATGCTGTTCGGCACCTATCCGTTCGATGCCCAGTGGCGCCCGGCGCTGGCGAGCCTGATCTTCGTCGCGCTGTACGTGGTGAGCGCGATTCGCGCCTGCTGGCGGCCGTGGCTGGCGCTGGTCTGGCTCGGCGGGCTCGCCGCGATCGGCGTGCTGATGTGGGGCGGCGTGTTCGGCATGGTGTACGTGGAGAACGAGCGCTGGGGCGGACTCGCCCTCACGCTGCTGCTCGCGACCTTCGGCATCGCCATCGCCTTTCCGCTCTCGATCCTGCTGGCGCTCGCGCGCCGCTCGACGATGCCGGTGATCCGCTGGCTCGCCATTGGCTACATTGAGCTGATCCGCGGCGTGCCGCTCATCTCACTGCTGTTCATGGCCTCGGTCATGCTGCCGCTGTTCCTGCCGGAGGGCGTGACCATCGACAAGCTGCTGCGCGCGCAGATCGCGATGATCCTGTTCGCCGCGGCCTACCTGGCGGAGGTGGTTCGCGGCGGGCTGCAGGCGATCCCGCGCGGCCAGTACGAGGCGGCGCAGGCGCTCGGCCTGTCGTACTGGAAGATGATGGGCTTCATCATCCTGCCTCAGGCGCTGCGCATCTCGATCCCGCCCCTGGTCAACACCTTCATCGGCTTTTTCAAGGACACGTCGCTGGTGCTGATCATCGGCCTGTTCGACCTGCTCACCACGGTCAAGGTGTCGCTCACCGAGCCGAAGTGGACCGGCTTCGGCGTCGAGGCCTATATATTTGCCTCGGCGGTGTATTTCATCTTCTGCTTCGCGATGTCGCGCTACAGCCAGGCGCTCGAGGCGAGCCTCGGGGCGGCGCAGTCGCGTGGGACAAACGGGGCAGGCAAGGGAGTCGCATGATCGAGCTTTCGCGCGTCAACAAGTGGTATGGCGACTTTCACGTGCTGAAGGACGTCGACATCAAAGTGGGCAAGGGCGAGAAGGTCGTGGTCTGCGGCCCCTCGGGCTCGGGCAAGTCGACCATGATCCGGCTGATCAACCGGCTCGAGACGCATCAGTCGGGGCGCATCGTGGTCGACGGCATCGAGCTGTCCGACGACCTCAAATCGGTCGACGCCATCCGCCGCGAGGTCGGCATGGTGTTCCAGAGCTTCAACCTGTTTCCGCATCTCACGGTGATGGAGAACCTGACGCTGGCGCCGATCTGGGTGCGCAAGATGCCGAAGCGCGCCGCCGAGGAGCACGCGCAGCACTTCCTCGAGCGCGTCAAGATCCCGGAGCAGGCCGACAAATACCCGGGCCAGCTCTCGGGCGGCCAGCAGCAGCGCGTCGCGATCGCGCGCGCACTGTGCATGCGGCCGAAGGTGATGCTGTTCGACGAGCCGACCTCGGCGCTCGATCCGGAGATGATCAAGGAAGTGCTCGACGTCATGATCGAGCTTGCCCACGAGGGCATGACCATGGTCTGCGTGACCCACGAGATGGGCTTCGCCAAGACCGTGGCCGACCGCGTCGTCTTCATGGACCAGGGCGAGATCGTCGAGGCGGCGGCGCCGCACGAGTTCTTCGAGGCGCCGAAGACCGACCGCGCCAAGCTCTTCCTCAGCCAGATCCTCGGCCACTAGGGCGCGGCATGCGCAACTTGATCACCGACGTGGCGGGCGTGCGCGTCGGCCACGCAGACGATGCGCGCATCGCGAGCGGTGTCACGGTCGCGGTGTTCGACGGCCAGGCGACCGTGTCCGCCTCGGTGCAGGGCGGCGCGCCCGGGTCGCGCGATATCGCGTTGCTCGAGCCGGAGATGGTGCGCCAGACGATCGACGCGGTCGTACTGTCCGGCGGTTCGCTCTTTGGCCTCGATGCCGCGGGCGGCGTCGTCAACGTGCTCTCGCAGTGGCGCCTGGGCTTCGAGATCGCCGGTGTGCGCGTGCCGATCGCGAGTCAGGCGATCTTGTTCGACCTGATCAACGGCGGCGAAAAGCCCTGGCTGGTCGATCCGGAGAAGAACCGGCCGCCCTACTGGGATCTGGGGCGCGAAGCGACGCTCGCCGCCGGTGAGCGATTCGCCCTTGGCACGGTCGGCGCCGGCTATGGCGCGACCACGGTCAACCTCAAAGGCGGACTGGGTTCCGCGAGCACTGCGACGCGTTCGGGTCATGTGGTTGGGGCGCTGGTCGCCGTCAATTCGGTGGGTTCGGCGCTGATCGGCGATGGGCCGCATTTCTGGGCCGGCGCGTACGAGCGCGACGCCGAGTTCGGCGGCCTCGGCTGGCCTGCGTCACGCCCGGCGGATGCGCTCGCGCCGCACTTCAAGGGCGGCGCGCAGCCGTCGACCACCATCGGGTTGGTCGCGACCGACGCGACGCTGACCAAGGCAGAGTGCAAGCGCCTCGCGATCATGGCGCACGACGGACTGGCGCGCGCAGTCAGGCCGACGCATGCGCCGATGGACGGCGACACGCTGTTCGCAGCGGCAACCGGGCGCAATGGCGCTGCGCTCGACCCGGTCGTGCTGACCGAGCTCGGCCTGGCAGCAGCCGATTGCGTGGCGCGCGCGATCGCGCGCGGCGTTTTCGAGGCGCAGGCGCTGCCGTTCGCCGGCGCGCTGCCGGCCTGGCAGGACCGCTTCGGCCGGCGCTGAGCCGCGACTAGGCCTCGCGCGCGAGCAGCGAGCGCTCCGGCGACTCGGGGTCGTAGCGCACGCGCACCTTGGCGCCGGCTTCGGGCACCGTGGCGGCGAGGCAGCCGGCGAACTCGTCGCGCTGAATCGGCTCGCGTGCGCCCTGCGGCGTGAAGCGATAGCGCACGCAATAGCCGCCATGGTTCTCCTGCCAGACACGCAGCACTTCGCCCTCGGCGAGCGCGCCGTGGACATGCAGCCAGTCGCGCGCGGCGCGCGCCTGCCCAACCCGGCGCAGCAGCGCGAGGACGAAGGCCACGGCGACAGCGGCGACGAAGCCTAGGGTGAAGGCATCCCAGCCCTTCGGCGTTATGTTACTGCCGGCGGCCTCAGCCGGCGCTGAGCGACGCCTTCAGTTCCTCGAGCTCGGCTTCGGCGAGCGTTTCCTTTTCCAGCAGCAGCTTTGCGCCGCGCTCCAGCACCGCGCGCTCGCGCGACAGAATCTCGACCGCCTGTTCCCACGCCCCCTTGACGATCTCGCGCACCGCGAGATCGATCTCGCGCGCGGTTTCTTCGCTGTACTCGCGCGGTGGGCTGATCGTCGGCATGCCGAGCAGGTTGGGGCGCTCCTCGTCGTAGGACACCGGGCCGAGCGCCTCGACCATCGCGAAGCGCGTCGCCATGCTGCGCGCGATCGAAGTCACCTTGGCGAGATCGTCGGCCGCGCCGGTGGACAGGTGAGCGAAGACGAGGTGCTCGGCCGCACGCCCGCCGAGCAGCACCGCCATCTTCTTCTGCAGCTCCTCGCGCGTCATGAGGAAGCGGTCCTCGGTCGGGCGCTGAATGGTGTAGCCGAGTGCGCCGATGCCGCGCGGGATGATCGAGATCTTGTGCACCGGATCGGTCCCCGGCAGAGACATCGCGACCAGCGCGTGGCCCATCTCGTGATGCGCGACGACGCGCCGCTCGAGTTCGTTCAGCACCCGATTCTTTTTCTCGAGTCCCGCGACGATGCGCTCCACCGCATGGGTGAAGTCGTCGAGCGTCACCTCGTTCGCGTCGCGTCGCGTCGCGAGCAGCGCCGCCTCGTTGACCAGATTGGCGAGGTCGGCGCCGGAAAAGCCGGGTGTCAGAGCCGCGATCTGGTCGAGCTGCACGCCCGCGGCGAGGCGGATCTTCTTGATGTGCACGGCGAGAATCTGGATCCGCCCCGCCTTGTCTGGGCGGTCGACCAGCACCTGGCGGTCGAAGCGCCCGGCGCGCAGCAGCGCCGGATCGAGGATCTCCGGCCGGTTGGTGGCGGCGAGCAGTACCAGGCCGGTGGACGGATCGAATCCGTCGAGCTCCGAGAGCAGCTGATTGAGCGTTTGCTCCTTCTCGTCGTGCCCGCCCATCAGCCCGGTGCCGCGCGCGCGGCCGAGCGCATCGAGCTCGTCGATGAAGATGATCGCCGGCGCACGCTGGCGGGCCTGCTCGAACAGGTCGCGTACCCGCGCCGCACCCACGCCGACGACCATCTCGACGAATTCCGAGCCGGAAATCGAGAAGAACGGCACGCCCGCCTCACCGGCGACTGCGCGCGCCAGCAGCGTTTTGCCGGTGCCCGGCGGACCGACGAGCAGTACGCCCTTGGGAATGCGCGCGCCGAGTCGCCCGTAGCGCTCGGGGTTTTTGAGGAATTCGACGATTTCCTGCAGCTCGGTCTTCGCTTCGTCGACGCCGGCGACGTCGGCGAAGGTGACGCCGGTCTGCTTTTCCACGTAGACCTTGGCGCGGCTCTTGCCGACATTCATGAAGCCGCCGAGCCCCTGCTGCCCGGCCATGCGGCGGATGAGCAGGAACCAGATGCCGAAAAACACCAGCGCCGGTACGACCCAGGACAAGAGGTCCCTCAGGAAGGTGCTCTCGTGCACCCGCGTGTAGGGCACGTCGTACTTGGACAGGCGCTCGGCGAGGCCGGGCTCGACCAGGTTCGCCACCGCCACCGTCTTGCGGCCCTCCGGCGACTTGAGCTTGCCGGTGATGCGCCGCTCGCTCACCGTCACCTCGGAGATGCGACCGTCCTTCAGCATCTGCTCGAACGCGCTGTAGGGAACCACGTCGACGGTCTGCGCCTGCTGCCACCACTGCTGCGCCAGCAGCACGCCGAACAGGGCGATGACGAAATACCAGAAATTGAACTGTTGGCGCCGCTCCATGTGAGCCAGTATAGGATGCGGCTCAGGCCCGCGTCGATCTGCGCAGCGCGAGCAGCAGGATCAGATAACCGGCGATCGCGGAGAGCGCCGAGCCGAGCAGGATGCCGACGCGCTCGTCGACCGGCAGCTGGGCGACGAATTCCTCCTTGAAGGCGAGGCTGCCGATGAACAGGCTCATGGTGAAGCCGATGCCGGTGATGACGGCTGCGCCGTAGAAGGCAGTCCAACTCGTGCCGGAGGGCAGGCGCGCCAGCCCGGCGAGCACCAGCGGCACGCTGACCAGCATCACGCCGACCTGCTTGCCGAGGAAAAGACCGGCCGTGATGCCGAGCGGAATCGGGTGCGTGAGGTCGGCGAGCTGCATGCCGTCGAACGAGACCCCGGCGTTCGCGAAGGCGAACAGCGGCAGCACGCCGAACGCGATCGGGCCGTGCAGGTCGGCTTCCAGCCGCCGCGCGGGCGAGGCCTCCCGCGGGCCGGGCGTGCGCAGCGGAATTGTCAGAGCGAGCAGCACGCCCGCCAGCGTCGCGTGCACGCCCGACTTGAGCACCGCCACCCAGAGCACCAGCCCCACCAGCAGGTAGGGCGAGAGCCGCTGCACGCCGGTGCGATTGAAGATGATCAGCAGGCCGAGCGCGGCCGCGGCGATCGCCAGGGTGATTGGCGCCGGCGCGGCGGAATAGAACAGTGCGATGATCAGGATCGCGCCGATGTCGTCCACGATCGCGACGGTGAGCAGGAAGATCTTCAGGCCGCGTGGCACGCGCTCGCCGAGCAGCGCCAGTACGCCGAGCGCGAAGGCGATATCGGTGGCCGACGGAATCGCCCAGCCGCGCAGCGCCACCGGATCGTCGGCATTCATCGCCGCATAGATCAGCGCCGGGCCGGCGATGCCGCCGATCGCCGCGGCGACCGGCAGGAATGCCTGGCGCAGCGACGACAGCTCGCCTTCGACCAGCTCGCGCTTCAGCTCGAGCCCGACCACGAAGAAAAACACGGCCATCAGGCCGTCGTTGATCCACAGCAGCAGCGGCTTGGCGATCGCCAGCTCGGCCACCTGTACCACGATCGGAATGTCGAGGAACGCGCGGTAGGCGCCAGCCAGCGGCGAGTTGGCGACCGCCATCGCGGCAACCGCGGCGAAAAACAGCAGGATGCCGGGCGCCGACTCCTTGTGCAGAAGGTTGCGCAGGGTCGTGAACACGGCGGGCTCGGAAAGGGTCTTGGCGGTCATCGGTCTGCTTGGGCTGTTTTGGGCGTGACGCTCGCTTGTTGAGTCAGGACGGCACGCAGCGCGCGCAGCTCGTCGCGCAGCGCGCACAACTCGGCGTGGACCGCCTGCTGCGGTGCAGCCCCGGCTTTCGCATCCTGTGCCTGTGCCGCCTCGATCTCGCGCGCATGCTCGGCCTGCATCGCGTTCACGACCACGGCGATGAACAGATTGAGCATGGTGAAGGTCGAGATGAGGATGTAGCTGACGAAGAAGATCCACGCGTAGGGGAAGGCTTCCATCACCGGGCGCACGATCCCCATCGACCAGCTCTCCAGCGTCATGATCTGGAAAAGCGTGAACGCGCTCTCGCCGAGGGTACCAAACCAGTCCGGAAAGCGCTCGCCGAAAAGCTTCGTCGCGATCACCGCGGACACGTAGACGATCACGACGATGATCCCGATCACCGCCCCCAGCCCGGGAATCGCCGCGATCAGGCCGCCCGCGACGCGGCGCATGCTCGGCACGAGCGAGATCAGGCGCATGACGCGCAGCACCCGCAGCGCACGCAGCACGGCGAACGGACCGCTCGACGGCATCAGTGCGATGCCGACCACCACGAAGTCGAACACGCTCCAGGGATCGCGAAAGAACGCGAGACGGTGCGCCACGAGCCGCAATGCGATCTCGAACACGAACACGGCGAGGATCACCTGGTCGAGGGCGCGCAGTACCCCGCCCCAGCGCGCTGTCGCCGCAGGAAAGGTTTCGAGCCCGAGCACGATCGCGTTGAGCAGGATCAGCGCGATCAGCGCGCCTTGGACGCGCGGTGCCTCGAGCATGAGGGCAAGACGGCCGCGCCAGCCGGGGGGGGCCGGGGTCGCGCGAGGGGGCGTCACGCGTGTGCTCAGACTTCGATCGTGCGGCGCCGCGGTGCGCGCGCCGCGATCCTGCGCGGCAGCCGGGCGCGCGCCGGCGCGAGCCGCGGCGCCGGTCCTGGAATCTCAAGAAAAGGCACGACTCCGCGAACGAGCGCGCGGGCGAGCAGGGCAAGCCAGGCCAGCATGGGCGAATCTCCTCTGTCGACAACGACGCAACGACGTCTTCGGCCCGCCCGGCATGCGCCGGGACTTGGTCTGGCTCGCGAAACGGTGTTCTCGTTCGCTCGCGCGACCGGGGCCCGAGAGCCCGTACTGACGGCCGCGCGATTTTGAGCTACTCCCCAACAGGAGCCGAAACAGAGGTATGGTCGTCAGCGGGAATTTCAAGGTCGCGGCGGCGGGGCGGGGGCGGCGCGCTTGAATCGCCCCTGAATGACCCCATCTGCGTCGAAGGAATCCTGAAAGATCAAGGCCATGCGCTTCGACAAGCTCACCACCCAATTCCAGTCCGCCCTCGCCGACGCACAGAGCCTCGCGGTCGGCCACGACAACCCGGGCATCGAGCCGCAGCATCTGCTTGCCGCCCTGCTCGGCCAGGCCGACGCCTCGGCGTCTTCCCTCATCCAGCGCGCCGGCGGCAATCCGCTCGCACTGCGCAAGGCGCTGCAGGACGCCATCGGGCGTTTGCCCAAGGTGGAAGGCGCCGGCGGGGAAGTGAATGTCTCGCGCGAGCTGGGCGCGCTGCTCAACGTCGCCGACAAGCTCGCGCAGAAGCGCGGCGACCAGTTCATCGCCTCGGAAATGTTCCTGCTTGCCCTGACGGGCGACAAGGGCGAAACCGGGCGGCTCTTGAAGCAGGCCGGCGTGACGCTGGCTGCGCTCGAAGCCGCAATCGACCAGGTGCGCGGCGGACAGAAGGTGACCGGGCAGGAGGACGAATCGCAGCGCCAGGCGCTCGCCAAGTACACGCTCGACCTCACCGAGCGCGCGCGTCAGGGCAAGCTCGACCCGGTGATCGGACGCGACGACGAGATCCGTCGCGTGATCCAGATTCTGCAGCGGCGCACCAAGAACAATCCGGTGCTGATCGGCGAGCCGGGGGTGGGCAAGACGGCGATCGTGGAAGGCCTTGCGCAGCGCATCGTCAACGGTGAGGTGCCGGAATCGCTGAAGAACAAGCGCACGCTGGTGCTCGACATGGCGTCGCTGCTCGCCGGCGCGAAGTACCGCGGCGAGTTCGAGGAGCGGCTGAAGGCGGTGTTGAAGGAGATCGCCCAGGACGAAGGCAACACCATCGTCTTCATCGACGAGCTGCACACCATGGTCGGTGCCGGCAAGGCGGAGGGCGCGATCGACGCCGGCAACATGCTCAAGCCCGCGCTGGCGCGCGGCGAACTGCACTGCATCGGCGCGACCACGCTCGACGAATACCGCAAGTACGTGGAGAAGGACGCCGCGCTCGAGCGCCGCTTCCAGAAGGTGCTGGTCGGCGAGCCGAGCGTCGAGGCGACGATCGCGATCCTGCGCGGACTGCAGGAAAAGTACGAAGTTCACCATGGCGTCGAGATCACCGATCCGGCGATCGTCGCCGCGGCGGAACTGTCGCATCGCTACATCACCGATCGCTTTCTGCCGGACAAGGCGATCGATCTGGTCGACGAGGCCGCTGCGCGCATCAAGATGGAAATCGATTCCAAGCCGGAGTCGATGGACCGGCTCGACCGGCGCATGATCCAGCTGCGTATCGAGCGCGAAGCGATCAAGAAGGAGACCGACGAGGCCTCCAAGAAGCGCCTGGCGCTGATCGAGGACGAGATCGCGCGGCTGGAGAAAGACTACTCGGACCTCGAGGAGATCTGGAAGGCCGAGAAGGCGCAGGTCGCGGGCAGTGCGCAGGTCAAGGAATCGCTCGAGAAGCTGCGCCTGCAGATGGAGGACGCGCGGCGCAAGGGCGACTGGCAGACGATGAGCGAGATCCAGTACGGGCGCATCCCGCAGCTCGAAGCGCAGCTCAAGCGCGCCGAAACCGCGGGGGCGGAAGGCGAGCAGAAGGCGAAGCTCCTGCGCACCAAGGTCGGCGCCGAGGAGATCGCCGAGGTCGTCTCGCGCGCCACGGGGATTCCGGTGTCGAAGATGATGCAGGGTGAGCGCGACAAGCTCATCCACATGGAAGAGCGACTGCATCAGCGCGTCGTCGGTCAGGACGAGGCGGTGCGGCTGGTGTCGGACGCCATCCGGCGCTCGCGCTCGGGGCTCGCCGATCCGAACCGGCCCTACGGCTCGTTCCTGTTTCTCGGGCCGACCGGCGTCGGCAAGACGGAGCTGTGCAAGGCGCTCGCCACGTTCCTGTTCGACTCGGAGGAGCATCTCATCCGGCTCGACATGTCCGAGTACATGGAGAAGCACTCGGTTTCGCGCCTCATCGGCGCGCCGCCGGGCTACGTCGGCTATGAGGAAGGCGGCCAGCTCACCGAGCAGGTTCGGCGTCGGCCGTACTCCGTGATCCTGTTCGACGAGATCGAGAAGGCGCATCCTGACGTGTTCAACTCGCTGCTGCAGGTGCTCGACGACGGGCGTCTCACTGACGGACATGGCCGCACGGTGGATTTCAAGAACACGGTGGTGGTGATGACCTCGAACCTCGGTTCGCAGATGATCCAGCAGATGGCCGGCAGCGACTACGGCGTGATCAAGCTTGCCGTCATGGCCGAGGTGAAGACGCAGTTCCGGCCCGAGTTCATCAACCGTATTGACGAGGTGGTGGTGTTCCACGCCCTGGGCGAGGACCATATCAAGTCGATCGCCCGCATCCAGCTCAAGCGACTCGCCAGCCGGCTTGCACACATGGAGTTCGGCTTCGAAATTTCCGACGCTGCGGTGACCGAGGTTGCCAAGGCGGGATTCGACCCGGTGTACGGCGCGCGGCCCCTCAAGCGCGCGATCCAGTCCGAGATCGAGAACCCGCTGGCCAAGGCCATCCTGGAGGGGCGCTTCGCGCCGAAGGACAGGATCTTCGTCGACCGGCGCGGCGGACACATGGTGTTCGAGAAGGCGCAGTCCAAGGCGGCGGCCTGAGGCCGCGGCCGAGCGGACGGAGAGGTCGGTGCGCATGGATGCGCTCTCGCGCATGATTGCGCGCCTGCAGACGCAAAGGACCTGTCTCGACCACGCCGCGCAGCTCGTGCAGGCGCTCCCGGGAGACGTGCTCGAAGTCGGTCTCGGCAAGGGGCGCAGCTACGATCGCCTGCGCGTGCTGTTCCCGCAGCGCGCGATCTACGTTTTCGACCGCGAGGTGCACTGCCCGCCGCGGCTGCGCCCGGCCGATGCGCAGCTGTTTCTGGGCGACTTTCGCGAATCGCTGCCCCACGCGTTTGCGCGGCTGGGCAGAAGCGCCGCGCTCGCGCATGTCGATCTCGGCACGGATGATCCTGCGCGCGACCGCGAACTCGCTGCGGCGGTCGCGCCGCTCCTCGACCGCTTGATGCTGCCCGGCGCCGTCGTGCTCTGC
>Ga0111143_1059_pt1 | contig 20707 bp, 18 predicted proteins | sample DeeMarSeWOR28_12_FD_80397 | JGI IMG/M metagenome (GOLD analysis project Ga0111143, IMG submission 80397) | Betaproteobacteria bacterium SG8_39 | reverse complement strand
GGGCTGTAGCCGGTCCCAAGGGTATGGCTGTTCGCCATTTAAAGTGGTACGTGAGCTGGGTTCAGAACGTCGTGAGACAGTTTGGTCCCTATCTACCGTGGGCGTTGGAAGTTTGAGAGGGGCTGCTCCTAGTACGAGAGGACCGGAGTGGACGCACCCCTGGTGTACCGGTTGTCACGCCAGTGGCATTGCCGGGTAGCTATGTGCGGAAGAGATAACCGCTGAAAGCATCTAAGCGGGAAGCTTGCCTCAAGATTAGACTTCCCGGAGACTTGATCTCCCTGAAGGGTCGTCCTAGACCAGGACGTTGATAGGCGGGATGTGCAAGGGCTGTGAGGCCTTCAGCTAACCCGTACTAATTGCCCGTGTGGCTTGACCCTATAACCGTGAGCAGGCCGGACGCCCGAGTGGCGGTCGGTCGGCGCGGAAGCGCATCTCGAATCCTGTCTTCATCTTTTCCGAATCGCGGCCCGGGGCTGCAGTCTGAGTACTGCGTGCCGGTCGGGCCCAGAGTCAATCTGGCGGCCATAGCAACCTGGAACCACGCCTTCCCATCCCGAACAGGACCGTGAAACGGGTTTGCGCCGATGATAGTGTGCAATTGCGTACGCGAAAGTAGGTTACCGCCAGGCCATCCATGAGAAAGCCCGACCCCGAGAGGGGCCGGGCTTTTCTTTTTCTGCGGTTGAACCCGGTGTGCCGGAAACTCTCGGACGAGGCGTTTTCGCCCCGCGACCGAATCGGCGCAAGGCTTGCCAGGGCCTGGAGTACTGTATATAAATACAGTATTCCAGTCTGCCTTCGGACGCCATGCCTGCGCTGCCAGCGACTCTCGAAGACCTGTTCCGCCGACAGCGCATATGGCGCGGTGGCCGTACGGCACAGCATACGGCGGCGGCACTGCCGACCGGGTTCGCATCGCTCGACCGTCAGCTGCCGGGGGGCGGCTGGCCGGGCGGAGTGTTGACCGAAATCCTGACGGCTGCCGAGGGTGGCGGGGAGCTGCAGCTCGTGCTGCCGGTACTGGCTGCCCTGTCCGCGGCAGGACGGCGCATCGTCTGGCTGGCACCGCCGCATCTGCCGTTTGCCCCTGCGCTGGCGGCTGCCGGCATTGATCTGCGCAACGTCGCGCTGGTGCGCACCGCGCGACGCCGTGAGACGCTGTGGGCGGCGGAGCAGCTGCTGCGCGCGCGCGCCTGCCATGCGCTGCTGTTGTGGTGTCGCGAGGTCCGCTACGCCGAACTGCGCCGGCTTGCGGTCGCGGCCGACGCGAGTCATGCCCTGGCCATGCTGTTTCGTCCGCAACAGGCCGCGCAGACCGCGTCGCCGGCGGCACTGCGCCTTGCGCTTGCGCCAGCAGAGAACGGCCTCGAGGCGCGCATTCTGAAGTGCCGCGGCCCGCGCAGCGAGGCGTCGCTGCGCCTACATATCAATCGCCCTGTTCATGCTCTGGATTGCCCTTCGCCTGCCGCATCTCGCCCTCGAGACGCTGTCGCGTGGCCGTGCCCGGCATGATCCTGGCGGGACACCCTGGGCGATCGTCGAAGATCGCCGGGTGTTCGCCTGCGATATGCAGGCCGAAGCGCGGGGCGTGCGCAGCGGAATGGGCGTGGCGGTCGCATGGGCGCTGGCACCACGTCTGCAGCTGCGCGAGCGAAACCCTGCGGCCGAACACGCCACGCTCGAGGGCATCGCCGCCTGGCTCTGCCGTTTTACGCCTGCCGTTTCTCTCGAGCCGCCGCACGGCGTGCTGGCAGAGGTGCAAGGCAGCCTGCGCCGGTTCGGCGGGCTGCGGGCACTCGCCGTGCAGATCCGCGAAGGCATCGCGGCGCTCGGCTTCAGTGCCCATCTATCGTCTGCACCGAGCGCGCGCGGCGCATGGCTGCTCACGTTCGGTGAGACGGACACGCTGCTCGAGGATTTTTCTGTCCTCAGGCGCGCGCTGGGACGCCTGCCCATCGAGGCCGTCTGCGCGACCGACGAGGCGCGCATGCTGCTGAACCGCATCGGAACAAGAACCCTGGGCGAGCTTCTCGAATTGCCGCGCGCGGGGGTGGCGCGGCGCCTCGGGCCGGAACTGCTCGAGGACCTCGATTGCGCGCTCGGCATCGCGCCCGAAGCGCGGCGCTTTTTCTTGCCGCCCGAGCGTTTCGCGGCCACGCTCGAATTGCCGGCCGAGGTCGAGCATGTCGAGGGGGTGCTGTTCGCTGCGCGCCGACTGCTTTCTCAGCTCGAAGGCCTGCTGAGTGCCCGCCAGTCGGGAATCCGGCAATTTTGCGTCGCGCTCGAACACCGGCACCGGTCGCCGAGCCGCATCGAGGTCGGACTGGCTTCGCCGGGGCGCGAGGCAGAGCGCTTGCTCGAACTGCTGCGCGAGCGGCTGTCAGGCTATGCGCTGGCCGCACCGGTCGAAGCCATTTGCATCGAAGCCGATGGCTTCGTCCCGCTGGCGGGCCTGACGCAGAGCCTGTTCGGGGACGCGCGTACGGATGCGGAAACCTGGCATCGACTCGTCGAGCGCCTGCAGGCCCGTCTCGGCGAGAACGCCGTCAGCGGGCTCGGCCTCAACCCGGACCACCGCCCGGAGCGGGCTTGGCGGCCATGCCCGCCTGATGCGGGAGGACCGGGTGGGGAGAACCTCGCCTTCGGGCCGCGACCGCTCTGGCTCGTCGAGCCGCCGCAGGCGCTCATCGAGCGCAATGGCATTCCCCAGCAGGATGGGCCGCTCGTCATGCTGGCAGGGCCCGAGCGCATCGAATCGGGCTGGTGGGATGGCGCAGAGGTCAAACGCGACTATTTCATCGCCCGCTCGACGGACGCGGCCTTGCTGTGGATTTACCGCACGCCGGGCGGCGGCTGGTACCTGCACGGCCTGTTCGCCTGAGGGCTGCAGCGCGCAGCACAAGCCGAGCCACAGGACGCGCACGCATGTCGTTCGCACTTCCCCGGTACGCGGAGCTGCATTGCCTGTCGAATTTCACCTTCCTGCGTGGCGCTTCGCATCCCGAGGATCTGGTCGAACGGGCTGCCGCGCTTGGTTACGCCGCGCTCGCCCTGACCGACGAATGCTCGTTCGCAGGGGTCGTGCGTGCGCATGTCGCAGCCAAGCGGTGCGGCTTGCCGCTCATTCTCGGCACCGAGCTGCGGCTCGACGATGGCATGAAGCTGGTGCTTCTCGCGCCCGATCGCCGGGCCTACGGCGCCCTTGCGGCGCTGATTACCCTGGGGCGACGGCGGGCGAAGAAGGGTCACTATGTGCTTTCGGCGGGCGATGTCGAGGCGATCGCCGGCAGCCATGCGCTGGCGTTGCTCATTCCCGGAGATAACGCCGATCCGGCGCAGGCGCGCTGGCTGGCCGAGCGGTTTGCCGGACAGGCTTGGATCGCCGTAGGGCTGCACTGCGGCCCCGGGGAGCGAGCCCGGCTCGAGCATCTGCGTGAGGTCGCGCGCGCAGCGAACCTGCCGCTGGTCGCTGCCGGCGATGTGCACATGCACCTGCGGTCGCAGCGGCGGCTGCAGGACACGCTGACCGCAGTTCGGCTGGGCAAGCCGCTTGCGCACTGCGGTCATGCGCTGTACCCGAACGCGGAGCGCCACCTGCGCCAGCGCATGCGTCTGGCACAGCTCTATCCGCCCGAACTGCTCGCCGAGACCTGCGCCATTGCCGAACGCTGCCATTTCTCGCTCGATGCGCTGCGTTACGAGTATCCCGAGGAGCTGGTTCCCAAGGGCGAGACGCCGGCCAGCTGGCTGCGCTGGCTGGCTGCGCAGGGCCTCGCCTGGCGGTTCCCGGGCGGTATCCCCGACAAGGTCGCACAACTTGTCGAGCACGAGCTCAGGCTGATCGCCGAGCTCGGTTACGAACCGTTTTTCCTGACCGTGCACGACATCGTGAGCTTTGCGAAGCGCCGCGGCATCCTCTGCCAGGGGCGTGGCTCGGCGGCGAATTCGGCTGTGTGCTACGCGCTCGGCATCACCGAGGTCGATCCGAAGCGCATGAGCATGCTGTTCGAACGCTTTGTGTCGAAGGAACGCAACGAGCCGCCGGATATCGACGTCGATTTCGAGCATCAGCGGCGCGAGGAGGTGATTCAGTACATCTACCAGAAGTACGGGCGTGCGCGCGCGGCCTTGGCCGCGACGGTGATCTGCTACCGACCGAAGAGTGCCGTGCGCGACGTCGGCAAGGTGCTCGGCCTGTCGCCCGATCAAGTCGGGCAGTTGTCGAAAAGCCTGGCCTGGTGGGACAACCGGGCACAACTGCCCGAGCGCGTGCGGGACGCAGGGCTCGATCCGCAGAGCCCGTTGGTCGAGCGCCTGCTGGAGCTCAGCACTGCGTTGGTCGGGTTTCCACGCCACCTTTCGCAGCATGTCGGCGGATTCGTCATTTCACGCGGTCCGCTCGCGGAGCTTGTGCCGGTGGAAAACGCAGCCATGCCCGAGCGCAGCATTATTCAGTGGGACAAGGATGATCTCGAGGCGCTCGGCCTGCTTAAAGTCGACGTGCTGGCGCTGGGCATGTTGACGGCGATCCAGCGGGCGCTCGAGTTTGTCGCGGCGCGGCGCGGGGTCGCTTTCACGCTGGCCGACGTGCCGCCGGAGGATCCGGCGACCTACGAGATGATCGGCCGCGCCGACACGATGGGGGTTTTTCAGATCGAGTCACGCGCGCAGATGTCGATGCTGCCGCGGCTTCGGCCGGAGAATTTCTACGATCTCGTGATCGAGGTTGCGATCGTGCGTCCGGGCCCAATCCAAGGCGGCATGGTGCATCCCTATCTGCGGCGGCGCCAGGGACTGGAGCCGGTGAGCTACCCGAGCGAGGCGGTACGACAGGTTCTCGAGCGTACGCTCGGCGTGCCGATCTTCCAGGAGCAGGTGATGCAGCTCGCCGTCGTCGCCGCCGGATTCACGCCTGGCGAGGCAGACAATCTGCGCCGCTCGATGGCGGCCTGGCGGCGCAAGGGCGGGCTGGAGCCTTCCGAGTGCCGGCTGATCCGTGGCATGCTGGAGCGCGGCTATTCACGCAGCTTTGCCGAGAGCATCTACCGCCAGATCCTCGGTTTCGGGGAATATGGATTCCCCGAGTCGCACTCGGCAAGCTTTGCGCTGTTGGTTTATGTCTCGGCCTGGTTGAAGCGCCACGAGCCGGCGGCTTTCCTCGCAGCACTGCTCAACAGCCAGCCCATGGGGTTTTATGCGCCTGCGCAGTTGGTGCGCGATGCGCAGCATCACGGCGTGACGGTACGGCCTGCCGAGGTCGGTGCGAGTCACTGGGACTGCACGCTGGAGGCAGGTGCGGTGCGATTGGGCCTGCGCATGGTGAACGGGCTCAGCGAAGCGGCCGCCGGCCGCATTGACACAGCGCGCGCGGCACAGGGATTCACATCGGTCGAGGATCTCGCCCGGCGCGCCGCGCTCAGCCGGCACGAGCTGAAATGCCTGGCGGCGGCAGACGCCCTGCGCCCGCTTGCCGGCCACCGGCGACAGGCGCATTGGCAGGTGGCCGGTGTCGAGACAACGCCGGATCTGCTGGGGCAGATGCCGCAGCGCGATCCCGAGCTTGTGCTCCCCGCGCCGGGCGTGGGCGAACAGATCGTGGCTGATTATGCCAGCTTGGGATTCACGCTCGGGCCGCATCCCCTCGCGCTGCTGCGCCCCCGCTTGTCGCGGCTGCACGTGGTGAACGCCGAACGCTTGCGCAGCTGCGCACACGGTGCGGCGGTGCGCGCGGCAGGGCTGGTGACCTGCCGACAACGCCCGGATACCGCGAGCGGCGTCGTGTTCGTGACTCTCGAGGACGAAACAGGCACTGTCAACGTGGTGGTCTGGCGCCACCTGGTCGAGCGCCAGCGCCGCGCGCTCCTCGGTTCCAGCTTGCTTGCGGTCCGGGGCGTTATCGAGCGCGATGGCGATGTCGTGCACCTCGTCGCACGTCGCCTAGACGATTACAGTGCGCTCCTCGGCCGGCTGACTGCGCGTTCACGCAATTTTCGTTGAGCCTGCTACTATCGATCTCGGGATGACGCTCTATGCGAACACCCTGAGCCTCATTGCCGCGCGGCATCAGCGCAGGCCGGCCTGCACCACCCCCGCGCTTGATGCCTTGTTTCAGCGGCTCTCGGCCTGCACCTCGGAGGCGGATGCACTCGCTGTCGAGGAGCGTATCTGGCATATCTGGATGCACCATCCGCACCGCATCGCCAGCGAGGCGCTCGATCGTTCTGCCGATGACATCGCGGCGCGCCGCTTCGATGTCGCGGAGACCCGGCTGACCCGCTTGCTGCGCTGCCTGCCGGGTTACGTCGAGGCCTGGCACAAGCGCGCGACGCTGTACTACCTGCTTGGCGACGACCTGCACTGCGTTCAGGACCTCAGTCGCACCCTGGAGCGTGAGCCGCGCCATTTCGGCGCGCTGTGCAGTTTTGGGGAGATCCTGCTCGGCGAAGGGGATACCGAGGGCGCCTGCTTCGCCTTCTCCGCCGCGCTCAGCGTTCACCCGCACCTGTCGCGCGCCCGGGCGATCGTGGCCGACAGCCAGCGCTGACGACTTTTGACGGCCGGTAAACCGTTGACACCCCATGACAATTCGCGCCTGCAGGCAGAGCGAAAATCCCTATAATCCAAAGCTATTCGACCACCCTCGGCGGCGCACGCGTGGCCGCACCGCACAGAACAAGACATCGATATGACGCAGAGTGGCTACACCGTGACCGTGGCGAAAGATCTCGCCGACCTGATCCCCTCGTTCATGAGCAACCGGCGCAAGGAGCTCGAGACCCTGCGCACGGCACTCGCCGCCTCCGATTTCGAAGAGCTGCGCCGGCTCGGACACCGAATGAAGGGCGCCGGCAGTTCGTATGGATTCGATCTGGTCTCGACGATCGGCAAGACGATCGAGGATGCCGCCAAGGCAAGCGATGCCGCAACCATCGGCTCGAACCTCGATACCTACGAGGACTATCTCGCCAAAGTTGAGATCGTGTATGAGTGAAGCGGTTGCGCGGTCGCGCGTGATGGGCCTGTCCTCCGGGTTCCGCGTGCTGGTGGTCGACGACGACCCCGACATGTCGGAGTTTCTCGCGCACATGCTGCGTGCCGAGGGCATGGACGCCACCACGGCGACCGACGGCGAGGAGGGGATCGCCAAGGTGCACGCCGAAGCGCCCGACCTGGTGCTGCTCGATGTGATGATGCCCGGCCTGAGCGGGTTCGAGGTCTGTGCCCGGCTGAAGTCCGACGAGGCCACGGCCATGGTGCCGATCGTGCTGGTGACGGCGCTCGACGAGCCGGTGCGACGCGAGGAGCTGGTCGCGCGCGTCAAGACCCTGCGCCGGCTGCACGAAACCCGACGCGAACTCGAGCGGCGGCGACTGGCCACGGAAGTCGAGAACCGGGAAGCCATCCGGCGTGCCTTCTCACGCTATATCTCGCCGCGCCTCGCAGAGCGCATTCTCGAGGACGACGGCGCGGACGGCGAGCTGTTTTCACGCCGCGCGCAGCGCGTCGAGGTGGTTGCCCTGTTCGCCGACCTGCGCGGATTCACCAGTATCACGGAGCGTACCGAGGTGGTCGAGGTGGTGGCCATGCTGAACGAATACTTCAGCATCCTGACCGATGCCGCGTATCACCATGACGCGACGATTTTCAACATGGCCGGCGACAGCCTGCTGGTGGGATTCAACGTCCCGTTCCCGCAGGAGGATGCGGCAAAGCGCTCCTACCTCACCGCCGAGGAAATGGTGTCGCGGTTTGCGCCGGTCGCCACGCGCTGGGAGCAGCGTTACGGCGTTGCCACTGGGGTCGGCGTCGGAATCTGTATGGGTGAGGCGATTCTGGCGAACGTCGGCTCGCCTCACTACACCAGCTACACGATCATCGGCAACCCGGTCAACACCGCCGCGCGGCTGATGCAAACGGCACCCGCCAACCAGGTGCTGATGTGCCGCAGCGTGTACGACAAGATCAGCGATCTGGTGCCGTCCAATCGAGTCGAGCCGCGCGGCGAAGTCACGCTGCGCGGCAAGGAAGAACCGATCGCTATTTATGCCGCGCGCGTCGTCGTGCCGGACTAGTCATGCGCGTCCTGATCATTGACGATGACGAGGATTTGCGCAATCTCCTCGCGCACTATCTGAAGCAGGAGTTCCCGAACATCCAGGTGGAGCTGTTCGACCCGCTGGTCCGCGACATCCCCGACAAAAGCTTCCCGCTCGGCGACTACGATGTCCTGATCCTCGATTACATGCTGGGCCGCGGTGACGGACTGGACTGGCTGGCAACGTTCAAGAAGCGGAACGACTGCCCGCCAGTCATCTTCCTGACCGGCGCGGGCAACGAATCCATCGCGGTACGCGCGATGAAGGCCGGCGCCGACGATTACCAGCGCAAGCAGGAGCTCACCCGCGAAAAACTGGTGGCCTCGGTACGCGAGCTGACGCACGACGAGCTCGTGCAGACGGCCTCGCCCGAGGTGGCTGCGCGGATGGAGGGCCAGCAGCTCGGCTCGCGCTTGCGTATTCCGGGCGTGCGCGTGTTGCGCCTAATCGGCGAAGGCGGCATGTCTCGCGTCTACCTCGCCTCGCGCGAGGGAGACGATGACCCGCTGGTCGTGAAGCTGCTGCGCAGCGAGGTGATGCAAGATCCCACGGCGCTCGAGCGCTTCATGGAAGAGTACGAACTCGTCGAGCGCATCCAGAGCCGTCACGTCGCGCACATCGAGGGACACGGCGTCTCCGAGGACTACGCCTATCTCGTGATGGAGTTCTTCGACGGCGGTGATCTCAGCAAGCGCCTCGGTGGAAAGGCGATGCAGCCGGAGGAAGCTCTGCGGATCTTTCGTGAGCTGATGTTTGCGCTGGGCGACATCCACGAGCAGGGCATCCTGCATCGCGACCTGAAGCCGCAGAACCTCATGTTCCGGGCAGACGGCAGCCTGGCGATCGTCGATTTCGGCATTGCCAAGCACATCGATTCGGTCGATCGCACGAGCCACGGCGAAGTGCTCGGCACGCCGCGCTATATGAGCCCCGAGCAGGTTGCCGGGCGTGCACTCGATCTGCGCACGGACATATACAGCGCGGGCGTGCTGCTCTACCAGATGATCACCGGGCGCCACCTGTTCGATGGCGAAACGGCGGTCGAGGTCGCGCTGCACCATCTCAACACGCAGCCGCCTTCATTGCCGGAACCGCTGGAAAGCTACCAACGCCTGCTCGACAAGTTGCTCGAAAAGGATCGCGACGCGCGCTTCCGTAATGCCGACGAGGTGATCGGCTTTCTGTCGCGCAAGTTCTACCAGGGTAGTGGCGCGTTCGGCGCGGAAACGACCGTCAAGCTGCAGTCGTAAGAGGGAGGCGGGGCGGCGCAAGCGGTCGCCGCGGTGCGGCGGCTTCAGTCCGGCAGGGCGTGCCACAGGCCCCGTAGCTGGTCCGGCAGATCCTTGGGCGAAAACGGCTTCGAAATCGTGCCCTTCGCACCGAGCCGGACGAGTTCCTCCAGCTCGCGCGGCGAGGCCTTGGCGGTGATGAAAATGACCGGCAGGCTGGCCACTTCAGGGTCCTGCTGCATCGCGCGAAACAGCGTCGGCCCATCCATCTCGGGCATCATCCAGTCGAGCATGACGAGGTCGGGCTTGAACGCCTTCATCCGGTCGATCGCCTGCGAGGAGTTGCTGACGATCTCGACGCTCATCTTGCCGACACGCTCGAGCGACATGCGCACGATGCGCTGAATGTCCTCGTCATCCTCGACGTACAGGACTTTCTCCAATGGGCGTGTGGGCATCAGTTTTCCTTGTTTGTCTGTGATACGTCCTGCATCGGTATCTCGATCCAAAAAATGGTACCGCCACCTGGCCGGTCCTGAAACCCGATCGCCCCGTGCATCAATTCGATCAGGTGCTTGCAGATCGCCAGGCCGAGTCCCGTGCCACCCTTCTGCCGTGCCGTCGCGGCATCCGCCTGCGAGAACCGGGTAAAGATTTTCGCACGGAAATCCGCCGGAATTCCGGGGCCACGATCCTGCACGCTGACCCGTACGCTGTGGCTCTGCTGCTGCAGTCCGATGTCGACCGTTTCGCCCGCGGGTGAGAACTTTGCCGCATTCGAGATCAGGTTGGTCAGGACCTGTAGCAGGCGCTTGCGATCTGCGCAGACGCACGCGGCGGGCAGGCTATCCGCCGCCTTCAGCTCGACCCGATAGCGCTCGGCGAAGGCACGATTCAGCACCAGCGCCTCTTTCAGCACATCGTCGATCGCCAGGGATTCAAGGGTGATGTCGAATTTGCCTGCGCGGATCTTTTCGACGTCCAGAAGATCATTGATCAGATCGAGCAGGCGCTGTCCATTGCGCTCGGCGATCACCGTCAGCTCGAGCACGTCCTTGTCTACGCCACCCATTACGCCCGAGTTCACAAGCTGCAGCGAGCCAATGATCGAGGTGAGCGGTGTGCGCAGCTCGTGGCTCAGCGTCGAGGTGAACTCCTTTTTCATCCGCTCGGCTTCGAGCTGGCTCGACATGTCGCGCCCCTGCGCCACCACGGAAAGGACGCGGCCATCGGGGTTGACGAGCGGCGTCACGGTCCACTCGCACACGACCTCCAGGCCGTCGCGCCGCAGGTTGCGCATCAGTTGCGCCAGCAGCGGGCTGCCCGTCTCGACCAGCGTTTGCCACTGCTGCTGGAACGCCGCCTGTGCCGCCGGCGCGACCAGCGTCTGGATCGGCTTGCCGAGCAGCTCGGCGGGTGCGTAGCCAAACAGCGCCTCGGCGGACGGGTTGAGCTGCTGGATGCAGCCGTCGGTACCGATCTCGATCACCGCGATCGGAGCGCGATCGGCGAACAGCGCCAGTTTGCGGCCCGACTCCTCGACCTGTCGGCCGGCCTCCTGCAGCTCGAGCAGCTGGTCGCCCAGGCGCTTGTTCAGTATGCGGTAGTCGTCGGTCAACTCGCTGTAGGCGTAGCGCAGGCGATAACCCGTACTGAACACACTGGCCAAGCGATACGCGATGGCGACGTTGACCGCGTAGAACACCGGCGCCAGCGCGGCGAGTTCCATGAACAGGCGGTTGCCGAAGGTGGCGAGAATGTAGGTGAACGGCAGCAGCACGCTCGCCGCAAAGACGGCGAAGATCGGCCAGGATCCCGAGAACACGGGAATGCCGCCCGTCACCACGCCGGCAAGCAGAAACGCGAGAAACACCTGTTGCTCGCCGGTATGCGCGGGAAAGAAGACCGCCCCGGCGAAACCCCAGACCGACCCGATTGCGAGGGCCGCGAGGCCATGCCAGCGCAGCCACTGTTCGGCCTGGTCGAGTTTGTTGGGACTGCGCCGGTAGCTCACGAGCAGACTCGTGCTCGCCAGGGTCGTCAGCAGGACCAGCCCCCACCAGAACAGCATCAGGCCGCGATAGCGGGGCTCCCAGAGCTCGAACGTCGCGATGCCGCCCACCGCGAACGCCCCCAGGATCGCAATCCACAACTGGGCGTAGAGCTGCTCGACGCGGTCTGCCAGGATCTTGCGCGGATCGGCTTGCGCGCGCTGCTTTTCGAGCAGTGCGAGGTTGGGTTCGTCCCGTAGTGACCGCTCGGGGGCGTTGAGTAAGTCCATGGGCAGAAAAAGAAAACTGCCCGATTGTAAGCGGATTCCCGGATAAATCGGAACGCGGCGCAGGCCGCAATGCGCGCGGCTTACAGACTTTTTCCGTTACGCACCACGCCGACGGCAATGCCTTCGATCGCGAACGGCTTGCGACGCAGATCGACCTCGATCGTCTCGAAATCAGGATTCTCGGGCAGCAGCTGGACGACATGGCCGCGTCGCCGGAAGCGCTTGACGGTGACCTCGTCGCCGATCCGCGCAACGACCATCTGACCGCTGCGCGCTTCGGTCGTACGGTGCACTGCGAGAAGGTCGTCTTCCAGGATGCCTGCATCGCGCATCGACAGCCCGCGCACGCGCAGCAGGTAGTCGGCGCGCGGCGTGAACAGATTCGGATCGAGCTGCACGCGCGATTGAACGTTCTCCTCGGCGAGGATCGGGCTGCCGGCAGCGACCCGGCCGACGAGCGGCAGCTCCATCAGGCGGCCGAGGCGGGCCGCGCCGCGCGTGCGCAGGCGGATACCGCGCGATGCGCCGGAGGAGATTTCCAGCACGCCCTTGCGCTCGAGCGCGCGCAGATGCTGCTCGGCGGCGTTGACCGACCGGAACCCCATCGAGCGTGCGATCTCGGCACGCGTCGGCGGGTAGCCCGTTTTTTCGGTCAACTCGCGGATCAGCTTGAGGATTTCGGTCTGGCGCTCGGTCAGGCTGTCCATGGCATCGTCCCGCCCAGTCACTGGGCATGCTTACAGTGCTGGAATTATATCCAGTACCGGTCAAATCGCAAGCCCGCAGCGGCTTGCGGCGGAACCGGGGTTGCGGCATCGTTCGGCGTCGCAAATCCCACGCACTCGCCTGGAGCAACACATGAGCACGTCACGGCCTGCAGCGCTGCACGATGGCTGCACCATGGGCGATCTGATCCTGCGGGCGATCCGCAGGGGCGGCGAGCGCATCGCCTTTGCGCTCGACGACCAGGCGATCAGCTACCGTGAATTCGGCGAGCAGCTCAGCCGCATGGTGCAGGCCCTCGAAGCGCGCGGGCTGCGCCACGGTGACGCAATCGCGGTGCTGTCGTCGAACCGCCCGGAGGCGTTTCTCGTGAGTGCGGCAGGCTACCTGATGGGGCTGCGCGCCACCTGGATGCACCCGCTGGCCTCGGAGGATGACCATGCCTACCTGCTCGAGGACTCGGGCGTGCAGTTCCTGTTCGTCGACCCGGGCATGTTCGCCGAACGCGGCAAGGCGTTGCGGGCACGGGTGCCTGGACTGAAGCGCATCTTCGGTCTCGGTGCCATCGATCTGGGCGAGGACATCCTCTCTGCACTTGAGAAGTTCGTGCCCGGACCGCTGCTGTCGAAGGCCCATGCCGACGACATCTGCGTGCTGATCTACACCGGCGGCACGACCGGCAGGCCGAAAGGCGTGATCCACACGCACCGCGTGCAGGTGACGATGGTGGTGACCGAACTCGCCGACTGGGACTGGCCGCAGGAGGTGCGCTTTCTCGCCATGACGCCGATTACGCACGCGGCAGGGGCGATGATCGTCGCGGTCATGTCGCGCTGCGGCAGCTTCGTCATGTCGAAGGGCTTTGAGCCGCAGCGCTTCTTCGACCTGGTCGAGCGCCACCGCATTACGGCCACCTTCCTGGTGCCGACCATGGTTTACGTGCTGCTCGATCACCCGGGTATGGCGCAGGCCGACCTGTCGAGTCTCGAACTGGTGATATACGGCGCCTCGCCGATGTCACCGGCGCGCCTGATGGAAGCCATGAAGCGCTTCGGCCGCGTGTTCATGCAGCTCTACGGGCAATCCGAGGCGCCGAACTGCGTGACGGCACTGCACAAGCACGAGCACGACCCGGAGCATCATCCCGAGCGCCTCGCCTCCTGCGGCACGCCGAGCGGCTCGAGCCAGGTGGCTTTGCTCGACGATGACGGCAACGCGGTGCCGGTCGGCGAGGTCGGCGAGATCTGCGTACGGGGTCCGCTGGTGATGCTCGGTTACTGGAACAAGCCGGAGGAGACCGAGCAGGCGTTTCGCCACGGCTGGCTGCACACGGGCGACATGGCGCGGTGCGATGCCGACGGCTTCATCTACATCGTCGACCGCTCAAAGGATCTGATCATTACCGGCGGCTTCAACGTCTTTCCGCGCGAGGTGGAGGATGTGCTGACCCGCCATCCCGCGGTCGCCGCCGCTGCCGTGATCGGTGTGCCGGATGAAAAGTGGGGCGAGGCCGTCAAGGCCGTGGTCGTGCTGAAAGCCGGCGCGGCGGTTGCGCCCGAGGCGTTGATCGCACTGGTGCGCGAGCACAAGGGCCCCGTGCAGGCGCCCAAGTCGGTCGACTTCGTCGACGCCCTGCCGGTCACGGGCCTGGGCAAGCCCGACAAGAAGGCGCTGCGGGCGCGCTACTGGGGCGGCCAGCAGCGTGCGGTCCACTAAGGGCGGCGCTCATGACGCGGAGGCGTTCCTTTCCACCGTGCGTGTCTCGCGGCGTGCGAGCCACAGCGTGCTGACGAAAATCACCATGCCGCCGATGACGGTCCAGAAGCCGGGCACGGTGCCGAAGACGATGAACCCCATGATGGACGCCCAGACCAGCTCAAGAAACTTGACTGACTGGACTGCGGAGATGTCGGCAACCCGGAAGGCGCGCGTCATGCAGTAATGCCCGGCCGCGCCGAGCACCCCGCAGACGACAAGCAGTCCCCACTGCGCCGGTGAGGGCATCGTCCAGTAGGCGATCGCGACCGGCAGCAGCAGTAGCGAGACCCACAGGTGCTGCCACAGCACGACGACATCGGATCGCTCGAACCGGGTGAGCGCCTTGGCCGTCAGGAAGGAGCCGGCGAAGACCGGCGCGGACGCGAGCATCAGCAGCACGCCGGCCGAAACGCCGCCGAATCCGTCGCTCTGCCAGGGACTGACGACCAGCAGCACGCCGCTGAAGCCGACCAGGACCGCGGCCCAGCGGGCGCCGGTCATGTGTTCCTTCAGGAACAGCACCGCCCCGATACAGATGAACAGCGGGCCGGTGAAGCCGATCGCCGTCAACTCGGCCATGCTGACCATGGGCAAGGCGGCAAACCACAGGGTCATGCCACCCGCATGAAACAGGCCGCGCACGAACTGCAGCTTGGGCGCACGCGGCCACAGGGCGCGCAGACCGAGACGCAGCGCCGGCGGCAGAATGACCAGAACGCCCATCAGGTAACGCAGGAATCCGACCAGCCAGGGATCGAGGTCGTGGGCGAGTCGCTTCATCGTGGTGTTGAGCACGATGAACAGCAGGCCCGTGGCGACCATCCAGAGCATGCCGCGGACCGTCGGGCTCAGGGGCGGCGTCACGCGCTAGGCCTGCTCGAGCGGCTCGATCAGCTCGCGGACGTCATTGCTCGCGCGATTGACCGCGGTGCTGACGGCGTGCACGCGGATCACCTCGGCGCGACACGGGACCAGCAGGTCCGTGACTTCCGCGTCGGCGCTGCAATCGAGCCAGCGCGCGTAGTCCCGTGGCGCGAGGATGACCGGCATGCGGTCGTGGATCGCCTGCATCGGCGCATTGGCTTGCGTGGTGACGATGGCGCAGGTCTCGAGCGGTCCGCTGGCGCCTTCCCAGCGCTCCCACAGGCCGGCGAAGGCGAACAGTTCGCCCTGCGCCGGGTAGACGTAGTAGGGCTGCTTGCGTGACTCGACGCGCTTCCATTCGTAGAAGCCGTTGGCCGGCACCAGGCAACGGCGTCTGCGATAGGCGTCGCGAAACGACGGCTTCTCGGCCACGGTCTCACCGCGTGCGTTGTTCAGCTTCGCCGCACGCTTCGGGTCCTTCGCCCAGCGCGGCAGCAGCCCCCAGCGGACGAGAGCCGGGCGGGGCGCGCCACCGGTTTCCCGGCGCACGATGAGGACCTCTGCCGCCGGTGCGATGTTGAAGCGTGGCACGAGCGTGGCAGGCGCCTCGCTCAGCCCAAACGCGAGCGCGATCACTTCGGGACGACTGTGCAGGGCGTAACGGCCACACATGGCCGCAATGTACAATGCCCGCGGCTCCCGGCGCGAATCCGCGATGATCATTCAGTCGCTGCTCGACACTGACCTTTACAAATTCACCATGATGCAGGTGGTGCTGCATCATTTCCCGGGCGCGCAGGTCGAATATGCGTTCACCTGCCGCAATGAAGGCGTCAATCTGCGTCCCGACCTCGGGCGTATTCGCGAGGAAATCGCCAGCCTGTGCGGCTTGCGCTTTACCGAGCAGGAGCTCGGCTACCTCCGCGGTCTGCGCTTCATGAAATCGGACTTCGTCGACTTCCTCGGCCTGTTCCAGTTCAATGCCAAGTACATTCAGATTGCCGAGGGTGGGCCGGAGGGCGGCATCGACATCAAGATTCGCGGCCCGTGGCTGCACACCATTCTGTACGAAATTCCGGTGCTGGCGATCGTGTCGGAGACGTATTTTCGACGCACCCAGCTACAGCCCGACTTTGCCGAAGGCGCGCGTCGCCTGCAGACGAAGATCGATCTCGTGCGCAAGGTCGAGCCGGCGCTCGATTTCAGGATCTCCGACTTCGGTACCCGGCGTCGCTTCTCGCGCGACTGGCAGGAGCGCGTACTGCGGACCCTGAAGCAGGAGGTGCCTGAGTACTTTGCCGGAACGTCGAACGTCTGGTTCGCGATGAGAAACGATCTGACTCCGCTCGGCACGCTCGGGCACGAGTACATGCAGGCCTGCCAGGCGCTCGGCCCGCGCCTGCGCGACTCGCAGACCTTCGCGATGGATACCTGGGCCAAGGAATACCGCGGCGACCTGGGAATCGCACTCTCGGACACCTACGGGCTGGACGCCTTTCTGCGCGATTTCGACATGTACTTCTGCAAGCTGTTCGATGGCGCACGGCATGACTCCGGCAATCCGTTCGATTGGGGCGAGCGGATGATTGATCACTACCAGAGAAATCGGGTCGACCCGCATACCAAGACGCTGATTTTTTCTGACCAGCTCTCATTTCCGCTGGCGATCGAAATTGCCCGGCGTTTTCATGGACGCGCGCGTACCGCCTTCGGCATCGGCACCAATCTCACCAATGACCTCGGCCACGAGCCGCTCAACATCGTGATCAAGATGATCGAGTGCAATGGCCAGCCGGTGGCCAAGGTGTCCGATTCGCCAGGCAAAACCGTCAGCAAGGACCCGCGCTACCTAGCGTACCTTCGCCAGGTGTTCGGTCTCGAGTCGCCGGAAATCTGATGGCAACGCGGTGAGCCGCGAAGCCACTGACAGCGCGCAGTTGCAGCGCACCGCGTTCGCGGTGCTGGCGACCTGCTTCCTGCTCAACATGCTCGGGCGCGGAATCGGAGACACGTATTCCGTATTTCTGAAGCCGCTCGAGGCCGAGTTTGGCTGGAGCCGCTCGAGCCTGACGAGCGTCTACTCCCTCTATCTGCTGATCAACGGTTTTGCCGCGCCGTTCGTCGGCATGGCCTTCGACCGGGTCGGGCCGCGCTGGGCCTACACCACCGGGCTGGTGGTGCTCGGTGGGGCGTTTCTGCTGGCCGGCAGCCTCGATCGCCTTTGGCAGTTTTACCTTCTGGTGGGCGTCTCCGTCGGCATCGGGGTGAGCTTTACCGGCATGGTGCCGAGCTCGGGCCTGCTCTCACGCTGGTTCCGCGCCCGGCTGTCGACCGCGCTTGGCGTGGCCTATTCGGGCTTCGGCGTCGGCTCGGTCGTGTTCGTGCCGCTCGCGCAGGTCCTGATCAATCGAATCCAGTGGGAGAACGCATACCGGGTCCTCGGCGGCATCCTGCTCGTCGCCGCGCTGATCGTGGCGCTCGGCCTGCCTTGGACGCGGTTCCGGGCCGGCCACCCGGCGTACCGCATCGATGCCCAGCGCGGCGAGGGCGCCGCCGGCTGGACGCTGCGCAGCGCATTGAAATCGCGCATGTACTGGGCCCTGGCGCAGGCGTTCTTCTGTACCTCGGTGGCCATGTTCATCATTCTGGTGCAGCTCGTGGTGTTCCTCATTGACGCCGGCTTCCCGCCGCTCACCGCGGCGACCGCAGTCGGCTTCGTCGGCATGCTCTCGGCGATGAGCGTCATGGGCAGCGGGTTCCTGTCGGACCGCTTTGGCGTTCGACAGACCGTGAGCGCGAGCTTCCTCGGTACGGCAACCGGCATGCTGCTGCTCATCGCGCTTGCCGGGTCCCCGTCGGGGGTTCTGCTCGTCGCGTTCGTACTGGTCTTCGGTCTGTGCATGGGCGTGCGCGGTCCGATCATCTCCTCCGTGTGCGCCAAGCACTTCGCCGGTCCGCGCGTCGCCACCATCTACGGCACGATCTATGCGACCAACGCACTCGGTGCCGCCTGCGGCTCGCTGCTCGGCGGCGTGCTGCATGACCTGACCGACGGCTACCGTACCGGTTTCATGTGCTCGCTCGGGTTCATCGTGCTGGCCGCGGCGCCGTTCTGGGCCGTCAAGGCGCTGCGCAACTTCCGCTGATCAGCGGTTCAACCAGCCCCCAGGTCTAGCATCCCCGCAACAACCCCAAGCCATGCGCCTCGCGCTCGAGGGATTCGCGGAACATCGGGTGGGCGATGTCGAGCATGCGCGCAACGCGCATCCGCAGCGGCTGGCCGCGCAGGTCGGCACGGCCATGCTCGGTCACGAAGACGCCCGCCTCGCTGCGCGGCGTGGCGACCGGCCCGCTGAGGCGGGCGACGATGCGCGAGGCCTTGGTGCCGACGGAAGAGGGCAGGCAGACCAGGGAAACGCCGCCGGGGGAGGCATTCGCCGCGCGGATGAAGTCCAGTGCGCCGCCAACTGCGCCGACATAGGCGCCATTGGCGAGTTCTGCGTTGACCTGTCCCGTCAGGTCCACTTCGACCGCGGAATTGATTGCCACGAAGTTCGGCAGCCGACCGAGCACGCCTGCCGCGTGGGTGTAGTCGGCGCTGCGCAACTCGAGCGCGGCGTTGCGATGCGCGAAGTCGAACAGTTTGCGCGAGCCGAGCAAAATCCCGCCGATCGTCTTGCCCGGGTCGATCGGCTTGCGCGCGTTGGTGATCACGCCGGATCGCATCAAGTCGACGATGCCGTCGCCGAGTGAGCCCGAATGCACGCCGAGGTCGCGCCGGTCGCTGAGCGCCGCGAGAATCGCGTCGGGCAGGGCGCCGAGACCGAATTCGAGTGTGGCGCCGTCGGGGATCAGCGGCGCCGCATGCGCCGCGATGCGGCGCTCAAGATCGCCGGGTCCGGCAGCCGCCGCCGTCGCGGGCGCGCGCGAGGACTGGATGCTGAGAGAAAAATCGCCGCTTCGCAGCGTGCGTTCGGTGTGTGTCCAGGGTACCTGATCGTTGATTTCGGCGATGATCACGCGCGCCTGCTGCAGCGCCGGGACGAGGTACTCGGCGGACAGGCCCAGGCTGTGCTCGCCACGCTCATCCGGCGGACTGACCTGCACCAGCACGACATCGGTGCGGATCCGGCCGGTGCGGATGAGGTCGCCAAAGCGCGAATAGGGGTGCGGCTCGACGTCCGCCAGGCCTGCGTCGATCAGCCTGCGGTTGTGGCCCGCGCCGCAATAGGCCGTGAAGCGGAGGCGATCGGCATGCTCCGCGCGAACCGCACCCGAATAGTTGATGCCGAGAAACACCGAGGCGCCCGAATACGCGCCGCGCTGGGCGAGAAAAGCCTCGACCAGCGTCTGCGGTTCCGCCGTGGCCTGGCCCCAGAGTACGCCATCGCCGGGCCGTATCAGCTTGGAGAGATCCAGCATGCGCGCGCGATGCTACCATCGGGCCCGGTTCAATCCCCCGCAGCGAAGATTCCATGCTGAACGATCAGGCACTCGACATCCTGTTTCGCACCGCGCGCACACAGAACGGTTTCCTCGACAAGCCGGTGAGCGACGCGCAGTTACGGGCGCTCTACGACCTGATGCAGTGGGGCCCGACGACCATGAATACGCAGCCGGCCCGGCTGGTGTTCGTGCGTTCGAAAGCGGGCAAGGAAAAGCTCGCGCCGGCGCTCAGTCCCGGCAATCTCGAAAAGACGATGAAGGCACCGGTCACGGCGATCATCGCCTACGATCTGCGGTTCTACGAAAACCTGCCGCGCACGTTCCCGCACAATCCCAATGCGAAGTCGATTTTCGAGGGAGAAGAGAAAAAGGCGCATGTGCAGACCACGGCAATGCGCAACGGCTCACTGCAGGGTGCCTACCTGATGCTCGCCGCGCGCGCTTTGGGTCTGGATTGCGGGCCGATGTCGGGATTCGACAATGCCAAAGTCGATGCCGCGTTCTTTGCCGAAGGTCGAATCAAGTCGAATTTCCTGTGCAACCTCGGCTACGGCGATCCGTCGAAAGTCTTTCCGCGCAGCCCGCGGCTGCCGTTCGACGACGTCTGCACGCTGGCCTGACACCCTGGGGCGGGGATGGCGGCCGGGTTTCGCATTCGCCAGGCAGCGCCGGCGGACGTCCCGACCCTGCTCGAGCTGATTCGCGGGCTGGCGGACTACGAGCGCCTGTGCGAGCAGCTGCAGGTGACCGAGGACAGCCTGCGCAGTCATCTGTTCGGCGCGCAGCCGGCGGCGGAGGCCGTGCTCGCCGAAGAGGGTAGGGCGGCGGTCGGCTTTGCCGTGTTCTTCCACAATTTCTCCACCTTTCTGGGCGTGCCGGGCCTGTACCTGGAAGACCTGTTCGTGCGCCCCGAGTACCGTGGCCGTGGCTACGGCAAGGCGCTGATGGTGTTCGTCGCGCGCCTGGCGCATGCGCGCGGCTGCGGGCGTCTCGAATGGAGCGTGCTGGACTGGAATACGCCGGCCCGCGATTTCTACCGCACGCTGGGCGCACGTGCGCTGGACGACTGGATCGGTCAACGCATGACCGGCGAGGCGATCGAGCGGCTCGCCGCGCAGCGCCTGCCGGACGAAATGCCATGAGCGCGCGGCTGCTCTTCTGGCGCGAGCCTTTCCGCGCGAGCGGAGGCTGCAGCGCGGACACTGCGGCGCTGCGCTTGCAGTCGCTGCTGTCGACGACCAGCCGCTTTTCGGCGGAAGAGCGCCTGCTGGGGCGCATGGAAGGGTCGCGCTTCCGTGTCTGGAAGC